>Ga0208522_1000133_pt1 | contig 48628 bp, 22 predicted proteins | sample ETNtaG_25_FD_185763 | JGI IMG/M metagenome (GOLD analysis project Ga0208522, IMG submission 185763) | Marine microbial and viral communities from oxygen minimum zone, Eastern Pacific Ocean - ETNP201302SV86 (SPAdes) (version 2) | ecosystem: Environmental > Aquatic > Marine > Oceanic ... | reverse complement strand
ACATTAAGTTCGATTCCGGGAGGGAATTCGAATGACGAAGATATCCCTCTGAATGGATCAAGGACTGTTAATCCGTATTTGGTTCCAATTAACAACCTCTCTCTAGGTTGGTCGGAAATTACTGTATGGACAGAGGAGTCGGCTAGCCTGATTGCAGTGGAGTGATCGAAACTAATAGATTGCTCGGTATTGGATGAAATTGCAATCCCCTTGACACCTGGGATAACTCCAGAATTACCATCGTAGTCTACTAAGTATTCCTCGAAATTACTGAATGATTCGCCCCATTGGGATGTCCCAATAGTGACATCCTCGGTGATGAATCCATCCCTATCTTTGTCCCATCCATCCAAATCGCTGTCAATTGTCGCATCGCTGGAATTCAAAGGATCGAGTCCATATTGAGCCTCCCAGCCATCGGGAATTCCGTCTCCCAATACTTCCAATGGAGTAGGGGAAAGTTCGTCCCAGAAGAAATAGTCTGAATCCGAGAATCTAGGATCACTCCCCATCCATCCAGATTCTCCAGTCGGCCTCTCGAATTGAGTTTGACAGGAGTCTTCTGTTAGCCCTTCAATTTGACCCCAACACCATAGCCCATCTCGCTCAGTAATCCAATCCTGTGGAGTTCCAAGCAAGTATTCCTCGACGTTTGTGAACATCTCTCCGGCGTCTATGATACCATCACTATTGAAATCGAATCCATCGCCGCAGCCCCAACTAAAATCTGCCTCACACCTATCAAAATCTATGTTTACATCACTAGCATCGAGGGGGTCGAAGTATCGGCATTCCCAGAAATTATTGGCATTAAGAGGGTCGTTTGGATCTCGCTTGTATAGTCCTCCTAATGTGCACATATGGACCTCATAACCATCAGGCAAACCGTCACCATCGGTATCGGAGGACCTTGGGTCGAGGTATTCTCTCAAACCAGATTCGGACTCATCTGGCGATTTCCCAGTGAGGCTATTTCGATCCTCGAAGCAATTCTCCAAAGTATAAGGCCAGCAATATTCTTGCAAAGCGGTCAACCCGTCTCGATCGTAATCGGTCGAATTGTCAGTAGAATCGGAGGGATCTAAACCTAGAATCTGCTCGTGGAAAGTCGCAGTTTCGATTTCAATTGATTCGCCAAATATTACCTCAAAGAGGTCTGGAATTTGGTCTCCGTCTTGATCGGTCACTGGAGACTCCGTACCCTCTGCTAGATTCGGATCCGTGGATGAAACTGGTGACTGAGGTCGTGTTTGTGAGACGAATGCGAGGCTGGAAAGAATCAACAGTGAAACTAGCAATGCTGTCTGTTTCCTACGCATTCGCCCACCTATATGCAAATTCCCGACTTCAGAGATTTATCATGATGATGGAGCGTCGTTCGTACATTTGTCGTTAGTCGGAGAGTAGGATCACTGAAGATGATGAATAATAGCAATTTCGTTACAAAAAACACGGATTTGTTCAAAGGGCGTCGAGAACCGGGTTTTGATTGATGGGGGTCGGCATAACACACCTTGGTTCTGGAAGTCGAGGGAATGCCACCATAATCAGTTCTGGAGAATGCAATGTTCTAGTCGACTGTGGCTTCAGCCTCAAACAGACTGAGAAACGTCTGGAGATAGCTGGAATAAAACCTCAGTCTATCGACTCCATAGTAGTAACACACCATCACAAGGATCATTCTGGATCAGCACTAAGAGCTTCGAAAAGATGGGGTTCAGCACTGCACTGCAATCAAGGAACGGCATCTAGGATGGGTTGGGATGCTATGGAGGAATGTACAACATTTGGAAATCTGGAGAGGATTCAGTTTTCGTCGGATCTTAGCATGTTGCCAATCCCTATCCCACATGAAGATGCTGACAATGTTGCTGTGATAGCGAGTGATGGAGATGGCGATAGGGCTGCAATTGTGACAGATCTAGGAGAAGCCCCGCACGATCTAATCAAGCATCTGTCTGGATGCAAACACATCTCAATAGAAGCAAACTACGACCATCATAGGTTAATGGGTGGCCCTTATCCCGACTCACTAAAGAGAAGAATCTCAGGAAGGGGTGGGCACCTTTCCAACAAGCAAGCCGGAGAAATACTGTTAGAGGTATTACACGATGATTTGGAAAGTATTGTCCTATGCCACCTATCGGAAAAGAATAACGCCCCTCATTTAGCGGAAAGTGAAGTTCTGATGGCGATAGGGGACAAATTCAGAGGAACTATCTCAATCTCTAAGCAACTGGGACCAGAATTCAGTTACTGGACAGGGGAAATAGATTCGAGTAGCATAGTCGCCGCATGACTACCTTCCCATCACTGCTCTGTGGACCGAGTTCTGGACTTCCTTCATTCTTCCAACGGCCCCTAGTTCCCTGAATAGAGACAAGGATCTCTGGAGATAGTTCATCCTCTGGGAACGATCGGCTTCTACCTCTCCTAGCCTAGCAAGCAATTCCCCCTGGAGCATTCTGAAGTCGTTTGACTCGGCTACAGCGAGGCCATTCAGATAATGCTCGGCGGCTTCCTCCCGGCGTCCAGCATCGATTAGAACCTGCCCTAGTAGCATCTCAACTTCCACAGTGCTTTGAGGATCATTCTGGTCAGAAAGAGTCTCTAGTGCCCCTGAATAATGAATTAGAGCTAGTTCGTTATCTGAAATCTTTGCATAGTACCTCCCCAGAACTGCTCTTGATCTTGCATGAAGAAAGTCCTGGTTGGAATCTTTGGTATTCTCATATGCGAATAAGGCGTGCTCTCTTGCCCTATCCAATTCTCCCATCTCGATAAATGCCGACGCAAGTCTAATTCTAGCGTCATTTAGCTCGGGATTTTGTTCCTTTTTCAGTAGATCCTCGACATTCCCATAGACCTCAAGAGCCCTACGAGTATCCCTCCTCCTTCGGAAAATATGCCCCATATTGTTGTAAGTTCTTGCTGCCCCAATAGCATCTCTAATCTCGATTTGTATCTTCAAAGCGTTTCTGTGAAGTTCGAGGGCATCGTCCATTGCCCCCCTCTTCACGGCAATATCTGCCCTAGCAGATAGTAAACGAGCGAGTTCGTTACTTGGTTGGTTTCCACCGATGTGCTTTGTAGCCGCATCATATTCTTCTTCGGCTTCGTCCCATCTTCCTTGGATGGTTAGAATATCCCCCTTTAGTTCCCTGATTAGGCCTCTGCTTTTAGAGTCAAAGTCACTGCTTTCGAGAGAGTTCAGCACCGAAAGTAGTTCAGTGTGACCAGTGCTAACTAAGCCGTGACCCTCTGTAAGGAGGACCGCTGCAAGGTTATCCTCGTCTCCAGTCTGACTAAGGTGGTGGATGAACTCAATCCTATCTGCGGCATCGTTCTTCTTGGCCCTGTACCAATTCACCGCTGCGGAATGGAGGTCAGACTTCATTTCCGAATCCATTGATCTCAGCAGGAATTCGCGGACGAGATCGTGAACATCGAAATTCTCAGAATCCGACTGTCGTGCCAGACCCTTCTCGACCAAATCGTCGAGGAGATCTACGCTCTCCTCGACTTGATGGATTGCTTCGATAGGGACTGGTTCACGGAAAACTGCAATTGCCCCCAGCAGGCGTTTCTCTGAACCTGAAAGTCGGCTGAAAATCTCCTTTTCGACAAATGCCTCGAGTGTGGCATGGAAAGTCTCGGCGACGTTTCCCCTATTGATTAACTCTAGAATTAGCGGGTGCCCCCTTGATAACGAGTAGATATGCATAAACTGGTCTGAGTCCATTTTGGGCAAGGCAGTCAGTATCTGTTTGCTAGACTCCTCGTCTAGCCCCTGTAGTGGCATTACCAGAGTTACGATGTTTCCTGATTGGTCTGATTCCGGGACAACCATCCTGAAGGAACGAGAGAACATTACCAGTCCTACTTCATTCATCATGTGAATTCTAAGGGTCAGTTCTCTTAGAATAGAGAATAGAGTTTCATCGCCAACTTTGTGCAAATCGTCAATTACTATCAAAGAAGGAGACTCGGACAGACCGGTGGCGATTAGGTTGACTGCCATGTTCGTCTGAGGCACCGGAGAAGAGGCAAGATAGTCAGAAAGATCATTATGGCCAACTGCTGAGAGCCATTCCGCGCAAGCCTCCAGAAAGGCGCGAGAGCCTTCCCAATCTTGACATCGATGATAGAGGAGATTTCTCCTATGAGTAAATTTGTCTAAGATTTTCGTCGAGAGGGCGGTCTTTCCTATCCCGGCAATTCCGGGTACCAAGATTGAAGCGGATTTGGCCTCGAGAAGCTGTGCCATCACGTCCAGTTCCTTCTCACGACCATAGAATCTACGTGACCTAGGGAGATCGTTTAGATACGAAACTAGTTGTTTCTCAATGTGCTTAGAAAGATCCCTCTCAACCAGCTCAGAGGTAAGTCCGGAGAGGTCGATTATGCACGAGTCATCCATATATCGGAGCATGTCTACGTGCCTGAGAGGAAGGTCCGTGTCCTCGATGGCTTCGGCTAGAGTAGTAGAATTGGAACGGCCATCAGAGTGGATTACTCTGACAGAAATCACGGAAATCCTCGACCAGATTTCATCTGCGACCTTGGCGCCATCATCTGTGAGGAAGTATGCCTTCCTCTTCCTAGATACGCCTGTAACATGAGCCTGCTTTTCGATTAGGTGGCCCGCCTCCTTCATACCAGAGATTGCCCGAGGTACATTTGAGCGTGCGATAGACACCGCATTGGCAATCCCCATTTGAGACAACGCGAAGGGAACCTCGACCTTATCGCTATGATCGACGTAATCGCTAAGGTGGAGGAAAATCCTCTCTTGGACTCCAGGGCGTGAGGATGCTGACGTTGCCATATTTCTCAACACTTGGACTCATTCAATAATGTTCGGAGAGTTTGGAACCTAGATTATCTCTGAAAATCTGGGTCGGGAACCCATTCCTCAGAAGAAGCGTCCCAAAGCCAACCGGGGTGATCTTCGTACCTCTCCAGAGTCACCTCACCTTCTTCCGTATCCTCACCGTATCCTTCCGGAATCTGGGCTGGGGTCTTTTGATCCTCCAATTCATCCTCAATCTCGATTCCTATGAAACCGGTGAAGACTGCTAGAGCGACTAGGGCTATTATTGCTAAGACGGTAATTGTTCCGATGAATGCCCAATCCGTGGAAGACGTTACTGGCTCTCCCGACCAAATTTGGCCAACTTCTGTTGTCTGGCCCGAATATTGGAATTGGGGTACAGATGATTCTCCTTTGATTCTTGAACCTGGCACCCCTAACTCCCAAGTTCCGTCTTCGGACACAATTGTGTTGTTGACTGGATTACCTCCAATCAGAACCGAAACTTGCTTGCCGGGGAGACCCATTCCGGAATAGATTGCCATGTCATCTTCTTCGACCCAAGACTGCTCCGGTTCCTGAATCTCAAATTGGAGAGGAATCACCCGGAACGTTACTGGGGCCGAGTTGACTCTGGAGTCCCATGCATCGGTTGCGATGAAGATCACGTTGTTCAGAGTCCAAGATCCCATATTGTCGTCGAAGAACAACATGTCTGCAGGATCGTATCGGGCAATTCCATCGGTCCCGACCCCTACGACAAGAGGGTGCCTGTCATCAGTGTCGATTGATGTGTCATTGTATACTGAGATGAATTGGATGTCATTATCGATATCAGAGAAATATTCTTTCAGGTCTATCTCGACTGTAGTGCACTTGTCAACGGAATTGGATTCGGAGTCGCAATACAGGATTATTTCACTTAGCCAACCAGATGGGTTGAATTCGGGTTGACTGTTTCCAGCATTTGGAGGGTTGTCTGCTATAATCGTGATATCGACCCAACTGCTGTAGTCTATTCCATCGTAAGAGCGGAATCTGAGCAGGTATTCTGCATCATGTCGAAGTTGTGTAGTATCCCACTCAATCTCCCACTCGCCATCTTCCGAGAATTCCCCAGTATTAGTTTCGAACACTGAAATGTAATCGTTAGATACATCCTTCACTTCCAAATCAACTCTTGTGACTCCTCCGTCGAAATCCCTCGCAACGCCACTTAGGAGAGTATCTATGGAAGTAGATATTCTGGTTCCCGAGTACGGCTGATTCACACTTATTGTAGGTTGACTATTCCGATTGTCGATTGTCAGAATCAACTCAACTGGCTGGCACTCGTCCACGATACCATTGCAGAAGTCAGAATCTGAGGCCCAAATTGTGAATGTGTAAGTTGTGAGTTCCCGAGGGCGGGAACTGAAGTCCCATTCCCAGTCCCAAGTGCCATCTGAATTAGTCTCAACGGGGCTGGTGACTTGGTAGTTGGGTCCCGAAATTTGCATGTAAACTAGGCCGATGTCGCTGTTGCAATCATCCGGACACCCATATGGATCTTGGGCATAGCCATCGAAAATCACCGAGCCGTCATCGTGAGATGAGAATGAACTAGGAGTTGAGACGAAGATAGTGGGTGGCTGTGTATTGAGTTTAATAGAACGTGAAACCACTGGGCTGTAGTCGATGCCATCAAAGGCTCGGAACTCGAATGTATAGTCTCCCTCGCCTGCCAACCCACTCATATCGATGTTGTAGTACCAGGAGCTGAAGGGTCGATTGAAGCGCGTAACTGCACCTTCGTCTGCACCACTTGTGTCTACTGCTAATTCAGAGTCCTCCCAAGACCCAGTGAAGGGGTTCCTTACTTGGACTGCATGTACGTATCCTCCTTGGTCCCATTGTGCCCTCTCATCAGACAAGTAACTATTCGCAAGGGTCCCGTCATGAGCGCTTCCGGTGATATTGACAATCCTCCGATAGGAATGGCCTGAGTTCTGTGTGACGGTGACTGTTGGTGCAACGTTCTCTAGATGTGCGGTCTCCTCAAGGGAATTCTCCTCTAATGTGAAGTTACCCAAGTAGTAACCAAATCCAAAACGATAGGCAGTATATCTGTAGAGGGAAAGTTCCCTCGTTCCAGCAGAGTAATCACAACTCGGATCGTCAGTGTCAGTCATCAAATCTCCGTCATTGTCAATCCCATCTGAGCAGGAGTCCTCATACTCGTCATCTGCGAATCCATCTGGATTATCACCTCCTCCCAGACCTCTGAAATCGAGGTGGAAATTTGAAGGCAAGGCAATCCAGGGAGTGAAACCATCCCCTCCAGTATTGACTCTGTACAGGTCGTTACCCAGCGCATCCTCAACGATGACTAAAGCATCGCTGACCTTTTCTCCTCCAATTAGGGTTTGGAATCTGACCAATTCAGCCCTGCTTACCTGTACTGCAAAGTGAGTCGGTTGTGTCGCAATCTTGACCTTGGATAAGTCCAAGTTGGTTAGATCTGCAAATGTGAAAACTGTGGAGTTGTTATCCATACTAACACCAAGAGGAAAATTTCTTGGAGTCATGTTCTGGCAATTGTTGCAGTCCTTCACCGGTGTGGGAATGATAGATCCTTGGAACTCATTGTCTGGCCAAGCCTCCTGATCCGGCCACGATAGTCGTACTGGATATTCTCCGCTTGGAGGTGATGGGATATACTCGGACTGGGCAGTGACCGAACTCTTAGTGACATTGTAGACGGCCTCAGCATCGTTCCAGTCATTTTCTGAGAAATAAGCGAGCGATCCGTATTGCTGGGAGTCAGCATATCCGCTATCGTAATTCTTGATTACAGCACCTGTCTTTTGGATGTCAAAGGAGTTCCGCTGAATATCCAATAGAGAGCCGATTGCTCTTATTCCGTCAGCAGTTCCGCTTGCAGTGATAATGTTGTCATACATCGTCACACCCGTCAAGTAGGCATGGAGTACTGGGCATGAAAACTGACCGCCCCAGTTTGTTTCGCTACTGCATGTGCCGGTTCCGGCATACGAGACTGAGTTGTTAGCGAAATATAACCTTGAAGCAGCTTGAATTGAATATGAGTACATCCCGGCAACCACAGGTGTCAGTGTTGTTTCGAAAATCGAATTGTTCTCAGCAATGACATCGTATGAACCACCTAGCCAGAGCCCGAAATACCCTCCTATTGGGCCAATCTCGTTTCCGTGAATATGTGCCTCGCTGTTATAGACGCCGATTCCCGAACCCGATGCAGCGCCCCCGATGTCATTGTCCCTCAGAGTAACTAGGGCACCTGCCGAAGCGAAAACCCCCGCTCCATCAGCGGTTGAGATTTCATTGTCAGAGATTTCGAAACTGAATGAAGTTCCCCCTACTGCTTTCTTCCCATTGAGATCGATGCCATTGCAATTTACATCGATTACAGAGTTGGTCACGCTTCCTGCAGACGTCCAGAGGCCGATGCCAAAATCTCCCGAAGTGATTTCAGCGTTATCTATCTCTATGAATGAGTCCTCTGCCCAAATTGTATGACGCCCCCCGTCTCGGTTTCCGCACCCATTGTCTGTGCCGGTCAGAGAGATGTCAGAGAGAGAGAAAGGGCTGACGGAAGAGCCCGAGGAATAAATCTGGAGTGCCGCGCCGACTATGCTTTTACTTTCATCAGTACCAACAACGAATTCCCCCCCATTGAAGGTTGGCTGGGCTAGGTTGGTCGTCAGGACGCTGGATGTGTTAATCTGATTGAACGAGAGTTCTGTTAGAGTGGGGCTCGCCCCGTCAAGAACGAGTGCTCCATATCGGAATTCCCCCACTGCGGTGATATACTGTGGGATTCCCCAAGCGTTGTCGAATGTGACGTACCTGAGCCCAGTCTCGGAAAGATCGATGGAGCTCCTCATTAGCACCCCCTCACTGCACGATGGATCGTCAATCCATATCTCTTGGTTACCAGAACTCATGCCATAGCATTCCCCGGTAGCACTGGAGTTTGCAGGCTCGCTCCATTTCAAGGTGATTCGCATAGCAGGTCCGGCATTCGCTGAGGCGCCACAGGAAGAAACGCCGGCGCACAGGCTTCCCCGCACATCAAGATGTGTTCCGTTGGGGAACTCGATTGTCGCGCCCGGATTAATAATCAACTTGGCTCCTGGAGCGATTGTAACATCGCCCGTCAAGGTATGAACACCAGCCCAAGTCTCAGTGCCAGTGATGGTCCCAGTTGTTGTCTCGTTAGACGCAGAAACCGTCCCTGCAGGCAATGCTAACGAAAGCAATATACTGAACAAGAATAATCCGGTCAGAGAGAAGGAACGCAATTTTTCATCCCGCGCCATTGTGCTTCGGAAGAATCTAGGCAATTTAACCATAGGGCAGAAGAGTTTCACAATGATTCATTAGAATCGTGATTATCTTGAGTGATTCCAAATTCGATTTCTACCTGCTTGGACCACTCTGATGCGTCAAGGAGGCCATAGCCATTCTTTGAGTCATGAAACTGCGAACGGTTTGGATCTGTTTGGGCCGAGTTTGCCAATGCGACCTTGACTAGGTGCATTTCGTGTTGTTCGATAATTCCATTTCCACCAGCAATAGAATCCCCGTACAATGAGAGAATCAGAGCGAGTGCTCCGGTCACTAGCACGGTCGAGTCACTGGTCCCAGTGGAGAATGAGTAAGGAGGATCTCTGCCACTGTCTCTGCAAGACCAAAGGTCGACACCCGGGGCAAGTATCTCTGGCTTCTGATTGGGGAATACACGCTCTTCGCCGGTTTCTGGGTCTACTTGTGCGCCAATGGCGCTATCTTCCCATGGTTCTCCTCCCCTGTCATGTGCTCCCACCGCGATTACTCCGGGAAGGCTAGCCGGAGAAGAGACATCAGAGTAGTTCAGATGTGAATCCCGATTCCCGGCAGCAGCAATAACAAATATGCCATCTTCTAATGCCTCTGTGACTGCCTCCAGAGTATCGGAAGATGTGGAATAACTGGATCCTGGTGCAGTTCCTAGACTTAATGAGATGATGTCTGAATCCTGTGAAATCCTACACCATCTTATTGCCTGAGAAACCATTCTCTCGTTCGCTGACTTTCCATCTGGCCCGAGCGAAACAGCAACAGATAGTGAAACACTGGGAGCCGCTCCGAGGAACGAGCCGTTGGCAACGAGAAGCCCGGCCATCAGTGTTCCATGACTGTTTATCCCGATATCCCTGACCGGCACGTCCTTTTCACTGTAGAAATCACGGAATCCCGACAATGAGAGGTGTGTGAAATCTGGGTGTGAAATATCGATACCCGTATCGACTATGCAAACACTGACACCTTCGCCCAAATTTCCTGTCTCCTGAAGATCTCTAATCCCACTTTCCTCGAATGCCCACTCTGAGTCTAAGACCTCCCCTAGTATGGAGTAGATTGAGGGATAGAGTAGGAGGATAGAAACGACAATTGCCGAGAATCCGACCGCTCCCCATGGCCATAAGAAGCGCATTATAGGGCCCATAGGCCATCTGAGCATCTTGGCCTCTTCGTCGCTGAGTCCATATGCCTCGCCGGGATAACCCGGTGCATCACTGTCAACCGCGGTGAGAAGGCTAGGGTCCTCTGGCTCGGGCATCAGTTCTAGATGCGGGATTCCACGCATGTCAGTACCCAGTGGAGCGTTGTGGTAGTAGTATTAGAACGGGGCGATGACTCGTCTACCTGGTCTTTTTGTGAAGTAGAGGAGGGCTGCAATTAGCATAATCAGGAAGGCGAATGCCAAGTACTTCAGATTGTCATTCTCATCTGAGCTTGTCCATAGTTGAGCCTCTAAGACGCATGATGCCTTGCCCTCTGAAGAGGGAGATTTACATGACTGGGATGTTTCTTCAAGCAATTCTCCATCTATAGAGAAAATGATGTAGTACTTCTTTGACTCATCGAATTGGGTGAAGTCCATGGTGATGAAGAAGGTCGATTCGCTCATTGCTGAGATGGACCCACTGGAGGTTGAGTTGACCCCCACTGCATCATCGCACCTAATATCTGAGCAGAGTGTTGCGGACAGAGTGACGCTCTCCGCGTCGACGTTTCCGCTGTTGGATATGTTTACTGAATATGTCTCGATTTCACCATAGGTCGCGAAGTCACTCCCGAGGAGCCTTGTGGAATCACCCACGATTGAAAGATCCGGAGAGTCCATCACCAAGACTGTAGAGGCCGAGTAAGAGTTGTTATTCTGGTCAACTACGCTGAAGGAAATCTCCTCAGTATATTGAAGGGGTAGTTCTGGCTCAGTTGGGCGAACGAGGGTGAAGGTAGCAGTGCCATCGGAGAATGGAGAAGTGGGTTGGGACATTGGCCCAGCAACTTCCCACCAGTCGGAGGAGTCGAAATGGAAGTTGAACATTTCATCTGAGTTTCCGGTGTTCTTGAATTGTATCTCGATGAACACGGCGGTTTCATCGTTGTTGAAGAAGACGTTTTCGGGCTGATTGATTTCTATGCCACTTGATGCTGGAATGTCTACTCTCAGTTCTACTTGTGTAGAGTATCCCTGACTCGTGGACATCTTAATCAAGACTTGATGCCCATCGGGGAAGTGGTGCGCGACCCCAACATTGGCTGGAATGACTCGGACAGATAGCGTCTCCGTAATGTCAGAGTTGGATAGCCCCATTTCGAATTTTGCCGATTCCAACCATGCACCGGTTGAGTTCTGGAACTCGACCTTCCAGTCCGTTCCGTCGGCACCTGGAACCGTTCCAACTGCTGTGTATTCATCGAATGAATTGTGTCCATCGTAATCTATTGAAATGTCGAATTCAGCAGTCTCATACTTGCATCCTTCAACTGAATTTGTTGAGAAGCCTTGGCCCATTGGGAAGTCGTCTTCCCAGTCTTTATCGCCGTCATTGTCGTCATCATCATCGGAGTTATCACCGATTCCATCACCATCGTTGTCTGAGGTCTCGGTGTCGTCGTTAGGGAAGGCGTCCTCCCCATTGATGACCCCGTCATCGTCATCGTCGTTGGTACAGGTTAAATCAACCTCTTGGACCTCAATTCTATCGGAATCTAAGACCGTGGCTATGATATCCTGCTTCGAGACTCTATCGATGCTGAGAGTGTTGAGGGGGCTTACTTGGCCTGCTCTAATTGAGACACCTTTTCCTCCCGAGTAAGACACATTCCTGCCACTCTCGTCTAAGTCGAAGGTGCTGGATGTTTGTACTGTTCCCGGCGGTAGTAGAATACTGAGAATTCCATCACTATCTAATTCCTCGGACCATGCTATGAGGCCATACTCGATGACCAAATCATAATCCTCCACCTCAGTTAGGTCGTGAGAAACGCCATCAAAGTCCAGCCAACTGGTATCTAGTCTCAGGACCCCACCTTCGGTGAGTTTGGATTCGACTGAGCCACCATCGACACCTACTTCTAGAGACTCGAGAGATATCAGAGATTGACAATTAGAATCGGCAGAGGATGTTGTGGCCATTACAACCCAACTACCAGGCTGAAGCATGATAGACCACTCTCCCAATGAGTTACCAGAAACAGAAACCCTGTCCCTTGCTATTCCATGAGAGGGAATCAAATCAACATTCCAATTGCCGCTAGTGATGCAGGTTTGGTCCAGATAGGAAATGGTGCCTGAGACTTCGACTTCGCCGGCAGAAATCTCAATATTCTCGTCGACTGATGTTTCTCCGATGTTGACTTGCACGGTCTGTGTTCCGAATCCTTCCTTCTCGACGGAGATATTCCAAGAACTCTGCGCGGGTAGATATGTGGACCAGTCGCCATCATGACTTGTGATTAGTTCGTAACTCTGTAGACCGAGTTCACCAGTGATGTTGACAGATGCATTTGCGAGGCCTTCGGAGAATCCCGGCGAGTCATCGTCATCGAGATCCCAGAATACCTTGCCGCTGAGTTTGACTAGTTTCTGAACAGTCAAGTACACCTGATGATTTGCGCCCACGGTGACTCCGGATTCGACAAGAGAGGCGTTCTCTAGGAGAATCCTTACTCCGTCTTGGTTGGTTTGGTTGATCTCAACGTTCCACAAACCTGGAACTAATCTTAGCTCTAGAGCCTGGTCCAGTCCAGCGACAGATGCTTCGAAGGATCCTAGTCCTTCCTGAGAAGTTACCGTGAGATCCATTTGGTCCAATGTAGCGACTTCTGAAGTAGACTGAAGGAACACAGTTACTGATGCGAGCTCTGCAGTTTGGAAACTCATGCTTGAACCAGCAGATGATTGTGATACTGAAATCGATCTGCGAAGTCCCTCATAAACTCCAGGGCTGGACTCGAACTCGTCTACAATTACGAGCCATTCGCCCTCGGTGATGTACTCCAACAGCAAACCTTCTTCGTTGGTTGTGAAGGTCTGCACCCATCCATTCTCGATGTTCTCGAGTTTGACCTCATGGTTGTTGAGCATTTGTCCTTCTGCCGGGTCAAGGACACTCTCGTTCCTGAAGCTGATGTTGACCAACCACCTAGGCTCGAATCCAACTGAGCGCTCAATGGTGGAAGGCTCGATTTCAACGTCGAATACCTCATTCGTGTCATAGAGAGTATCGAAGGGTTCGTTTGCTGATGAGTTTGCCCTCTCTACCACTATTCTGTACTTACCTGGTTCAAGGGAGATTTCGGCAGTTCCCGTAGAAATCCACTCATCCCCGTCTTCTGAGACAGAGTATCCGGCTCCGTTAGGTGAGAGGGGTTTTATCTCGAAGGGATAGTTAACTGGAGTTCCGTTTGATGCGTTGTTGTCCCCATCATGGTCGATGAAGAAGTCAATCTGAACAGTGCTGTTCTCCAGAGGCAAGAGAAGTAACTCTACTATCGAATCAAAAGAGGTGTTGATTTCCTTGACCACCGAACTAGTGCCCATGTCTCCTGCATCCAGTGTGAAAGACCAATTACCGAGTGGGAGGAGCATGTCGAACCGCCCGAGATTATCAACCTCGACCCTCCAAGAAGCGTTGGTGCTGCCGTCTAAGTTGTTTGCTAGAGCGAACACGGGAGACCATCCCGAGAATCCTTGATTGTACGTGTTCCCTTCGCGATTAAGGCTAACCTCTCCTAGCACCATTGTGGAATCGGTGAGTTCTATTGTGATTCTTTCCATCCCATCTGCGACTTCGAATTTCGTCCCATTGGAGAAGAATCCTCCGGCTCCGACCATCCTCTCGACTGTTGCTTGAACGAATGCTCCATGAGGAAGGACTACACTAAATTCTCCGATTGAATCTGTAGTAGACTTGAGCGTGAACCCATCCCACTGGAAAATTACCTCTTGGTTGGAGATTCTCGAATCTAGTTGTGAGTTAGATCCATCCTTGTCCGGTTTTTCAATTACTATGCCAGTTACTTCCTGGCTGATTAGGAATTCGAATGACTCGTTGACATCTATGACTCCAATCGAGATTCGCTGCCACAGTTGCTTCTCATCGCTAAGTGTGTGATTGAGAATCCAATCTCCGGGAATCAACTCGGCGTAGTATGTTTTAGAGACGTTGTCGAACTTTGCCGATACTGGAACCAGCGTCTGGTCCTCTGGGATGAATTGCAATTGCAGATCGTCCACACTTGTTCCATCGTCCTCAAGGGTGAATGTGATGTCAGACGTCCTGGGAACTTCCGAGGGGAAGGATGCAAGTGAAGGTTTGCCGGATTCGAATGTGAAGATTTGAGAAATCTCTGCGAAGCCATCATCATCGATATCCACCTCTGCTATGTATGATCCAGGGACAATTGGGCCAACTTCGAAAGATCCACTCTCGTCAGGGACTGCGAAGCACGGCTGTGTGATGACTTCCTGACACTCATTCTGTGCGTCCACGCGGGAACCGTTAATTGAGTAGATTGCAATCTCACTGGACAGGGGTTGACCTGAGAAGAGAGTCACGGTCCCTTTGATGGCCCCTCCAGAGATTGAAACTGGAACCTGGCTCTCGGACGAGCTTAGAGGGATTACAAAGGGGTTGGGAAGTTCGACGGGTTCGCCTTCACCGAAATCAACGGATACCACGTATTCCCCGGGAAGAGCATCGACAATGTGGAAAGATCCAGATCTGACCATTTGGCCACTGAACACCCCATGGCCGAAGAAAGTTCCAGTTCCGTTTACTGAGCCGAACGATGAAAGGTTCTGCGAAGAATCTGTTACGAAGGTTCCTGAGCCAATGAAGGTGGCTTGGGAGAGTTCCCTAGTGAACTCGCTAACTCCTTGTGATGTGAACTTCCCCGAACCGTTTACTGTTCCATCGAGCAGGTATGTGCCATCCTCATTGGTGCATGCTTCCGAGCCATCTGGGACCGAAGATCCAGAGCAACTTGGGAAGTCACCCGAGATTGTCCCATCTATTGAGCCCTTACCTGTGAATTGCCCATCGCCCGTAATGCTGTGATTATCGAAGATGACTTGGATATGGGTGCCGGTGAACTCTCGAACGGATACTGCGCCCATGCTTTCTACAGTCCCATCTCCTAGGAATGTGACCTCGCCCGTTCCGGTGAATCTCAGATTATGCCCCTCCATACTGCCATTGGAAGTCATTGCTGAATAGGGCTGGATGGAAACCTCTTCCGAAGAGGGAGTTAGTACAACTTGCGCCGAAATAACTGGTTCGCCATTGAAGTCGAGTTCACCTGACCAAGATAGGATTCCCGATGCAGTTGATGGTGAGACGGAGATAGGTGCCTCAATCACGGACTGGCCATTGCTGTGTCCATCCGAACCAGAGATGTTAACGATGGTCTCGGAAAGCCATGTGGATCCGTACACGTTTCCGAGAATTCCAGTGACTGGGTTCACAACTCGATTCTGTGAGTTCTCTGTGAAAAGTTCTGACATGGTGTTTCCTGAACCCGACATTAGCAGTGATCTGGCTGCATTCAAGTCGGGATCACCGGAGAAGGCGGAGACTCTGATCTTTCCAGCGGGAGCAGTGAATGAGAAGTACCCGTCCTCGTTCGCCTGTGTGCTGCCAATGGGAATCCAGTATGTCCTAGAGTCATTGTCCACTACATTGCCATCTGAATCTGCTGATTCCTCACCACTGAATGCATCCCTCTCAATCAATATCCTAGCATTTGGCACTGGCCCGATTCCCTCTAGGGTGACAGTTCCCTCCAGAGTTGCACCACTGTAATACTTCAGTATCTTGACGTTCCTGTTAGAGTCGTAGATAGACCCGCAGTATTTGTCCACCTTTCCTGTGAATGTGAAGGAAGTTTCACTGGTGGTTGAAGAGGCTGCCTTGCTAATGGATATTTTCTCATCGTCGACATCGAAGTTGCCGGGAGACACCCCCATTTGAATGACTTCATCTTCCGTCTGAGTCATTTTCCAAGGACCGCCGGATTGAATCTGAGACCATCCATTCGAAAGAGTACCTGTGGATGATAGTGTGACGTTTGACAACATGGAGGAGCCCTCCACTGTTGATGCAGTTCCTGTGATCTGGATCTCTTCGCAATAGGATCCATTTGTCGGATCGTACCAGTTTGAAAGTACGAAGTGATTCATCATCGCTCCTGGCAGGGCCATTGCTCCCTGCAAGTAACTCCCGGGAGTTCCTGTAATTGAATTAGGCAAAATCCAAGTTGAGGGCGTGTCAGCATCACCGATTTGGCCACTTACTGGAGGTAGGCCCAGAGTAGATGTTCCGTAGCCGACGTATGTTCTTGCAATCATTGTATCGAAGAAACCGTCTAGGTGCTGGTAGTGCATGTCGGACATCTGAATCATGTCCGCCCCGGACGATGATCCGGATGCCTGAGCCTTCAAGTCCTCCAAGTATTCAACTTGGTAGTCCTCAGGGGTCAGGGACCTTCCATCGGTGGTCTCGTATGTGGTCGTGATGTAGGAATCGATGTCGAGACCGGAGAGGTGAGTCGGGGCGTGGAAGATTCCTGTAGTCTGGCCTCTGTGGTATGATTGGTAGTCCTCGTAGTACTTTCCACCGAGTGGGTAGAGGCGGTTGTCAACAGCAAAGTATCGGATTTCGTGATTCCTAGAAGTCGTGCTCCCATGAGACTCATCGTAGTCCGAAACCTCGTAAGAGTCAATCGAGGAGATGCCATCGTAGATTTGGACAAGATCATCGAGCCCGAATGCTGTGATTAGGAATGCCCTTGCCATACCGAACCTCGCATTAGTCCTATGAAGCCCGGTAGAGACGTCGTAGTAGTCATCCATTATGTCACGCGTGTACCTGTATCCCGCCAGATCGTAGTGATCTGCATCTTCGAAGTCAAGAAATTCGACCTCTGATGAGCTCCCACGTGCCTCGTCGAAGAGGGAACTCGCCTCGGATTCGTTGGTTGTGGGATCGCCGAATGGCTCGCCATTGACCAGTACAATAAACGTCTCCAAGCACGAGTCGGGGCAAGTTAGACCGTCAGAGTCTAGGGGGTATCCCTTGAGTAACTCAGCGGCACCATATTCGTACACTACTGCCATCGAACGATCCTTGAGGAAATCTCTGTCGTTGTCCCCAAGAGCGTTAGAATTGATTGCTACAAACTCTTGGATTTGTTCCTCGGACATGTGTTCTCCCAGTACCGTGAGGAAGTCGTCGCTAAGTTCGCCTCCGTTGATGCTCTTGTCACCCATTGCCAGAGTGGCGATGAACAGTGAAAGGGTATCTTCCTGGCCTCCCGAGAGAAGCATTGCACCACTGTTTGGGATTCCTGACTGGAAGTTGTCTGAAACTGTTGGATGCTGTCCAGAAGATAGTGCCTGGAATCCGTAGTCCCACCAAGAAACGAAAGCGGGTCGATCGCTGAACGGGGTCTCGCTATCCTGCTGGGAGAGCCAGTCGTATGCCTCGTTCCATCCCTGAGAGTTGAAACTTGGGCCAAATGTGCCCATATACCAAAGCCCTGTGTCGCTTGGCTGATACTGTTTACTATTCATTACTGAGAACAACCCAAGCAGATCTTGTCTCAAGATATCAGGAACCATGTCGTATATGCTCTGGTCGATTTCGCTTGCTGACTGATCACCTCTGGGAATTCCTGAGTCGATTCCGTATGTCGCGTGTTGTGATGTGATGAGGAGAAGGACCATTATCATGGCAGGAACTCCTGGACGTGCCTTTGTAGCGGGCCAAAGAGACCTGAAACGAGTCCTTGGGGTGCCAATACCAGAGTTCCTCCACACCTTTGTGAACCCTGGTAAGCTTGCTGACCCCCAGAGCATGGAGATGCCGATGCCCCCTACGGCTGCCATGGCTGGTGTGGCGTTGATGATGAATCTCCCAGCAGACCATGCCATGTAGGTAGCGATAATCGTCCAAAGACCCAGGAGAGTTAGTGCGGACTTGTTCTTTCGACTACCTCTCCACAGTAGTAAGAATGCACATCCGATTGCGATTAATGCAACGATTGGTCCATAGGATGCGAACAGAATTCCTCTCTCGGGGGCCTGAGCCTCTCCAATCGTCCCGAAGATCTTGTTCTTGGAGAAGTAGAATCCTCCTGTGAACAGGATGTCCCACCCAGCGTATATCTGCGCCTCTTGGAGAATGAAAAGCAATGCCAGTATGGAGCCAAACAACGCGCTTCCCCCCATCACTACGAGTAACCATGGCTTATCCCTGAATGCGCTAGAGACCCACCCCATGGCGAATGTAAATCCAATGATGTAGAACATTGGCTGCATTCCACTGGGGGCGAATAGTAGGTTCATGCCTGGCCAAGCATAGAATGGAGCCGGAATGAGGATTGAGACAATCATCATTTGAAGTATGGCAGAGGTGAACTGGAGACTGTCCCTTCCCTTGAAAATATTAATCACTACCTGGAATGAATATGCTAGGAACAGTACACCTGGGCCGTAGACGAAACCCTTCCATCCAAGAGCCATGATTGAGAATGCGATTCCTGCCATAGTGGCGTTCGCCATCAATGAAGGGTTTCTCTTCCAAGTCTCCCTCATTCCCGCAATAATGTACAGAGGGTTTGTACTAGTAGACTTGAAGACCTTCTTGTGATCGATTTCCTCAATGGCCCTAATCCAGAAGTAGAATGCGAGAGCTAGGAATAGCATCGCGAATGAGTCGTGGTCGGACATTGCGAAGGTGGAGCGGCTCATATGACCGGGCATTAGGGCAATTAGCCAAGCAGCAATTATCCCTGCCCTCCTGTCATGTGTGCGTGAAGCGATTCCAGCGATTGGAAGAACGATGAGGGCCCCATATACCGCTGGGAGAGCAGCCATTGACCACCATACTGCTTCTTCGGGAGGAATCTCTAGTAGCCAAGACAGTGCGATTCCGCCCAAAGCCAGGGACCATGAGAATAATGGTGGCCTCGGGTTGATTCCTCCTGCTGGGTATGCTCTATCGTGATCGAAAATCAAGTGGCTTCTTTCGGCTATCACGTAGTCAACTACTCTCTTCATGTACCAAGGATCAGATCCTCCAGTCATATCCCATAGGCCAGTACCATTCGCATTCATTGCTGGAATAACGTTCCATGCTGTTCTGACAAATAGAGCAATTAGGAAAGCGGAGGAAATCATCACGACGTAGGAATTGTCGTCCCACCAAACTCGGAACCTACTCCTCTCTCTCTGTGGTGCTATATCTCCGAAAACCCCTCTGGATGCAAAGAAGAGAGTGAAGAAATTCGCCCAGAACCACAAGAAGAACCATGTGAAAGAACCGATGAAACCATCCTCTGAGAATAGAGATGGAAGTTCATTACCGATCTCATGGATATGGCCGATGGTGTACAGAATCCAATTTATGGCCAGCAATGATCCTAGTACGTGCCATCCTTCGGCTCTGAAGAAGGCGTGGATGAATATTACTAATGCAGTGAATGAGGCCCAAATCACTCCGATATGGCTTTCCTTGGAGAAATCCTGGAGGGTGTCAATCTGCACGATCCAAATCAATGGAATCGTGAAAACTGCAAAAATAAGTAACGAATACACTCCCACAACCGGATTCTCCCTCCAGGTTGGGAGAGGAGACATCAGGCGACCATTTCCTCTCTGCTCAATCGGGCCACGAAGTCCGACCATTACGGCGAACCCTAGTGAGATAGAGGCTAGCCAGAATGAGAAAAATGTACTACCGATTGATTCCCTAACAGTGTCGATGACTGCAAGAGAGTCGTTTTGGGCGATTAAAAGACCGCCTGCGAAGAACGCAGCAAGCCGCATTCCCAGAACCACAGAAAGGAAGACCATGGATTCCTCGAACCTTTTTGATTCATTGAGTGCCGCGGATACAAATCCGACGAAAACGAATGTTGCAACAAACAAGTGATTGAAGATATCTGAACCGACTAAAACATTAGCGAGGATGCTGATGATTACCATGGAAATAGTTAGCGAGGCTACTCTCAAGGCTCCAGAGCCCGTAGGAACCAACCAGGAGGTACGCCCGATGCAGGCGGGGAGTAAGACAGAAGTGGAAATTATCATGATTCCCGAGAAGAATTCGCTATCGACTTCCCTGCCCTCCAGAGAGGAAGCCGTGATTGTCAATACGAGTAGGGCAAGAGTGATTGCAACTGGGGTAATTAGGTTGTTAAATTGGGCAACTTGAGGGGCATCTTTCTCAGCTTCCATCCCATCCACCGGACCTATTTGCTATTTACTCAGCATCGCGCCGACCTAAACGCTTGTTTTAACCGTTCGTAGAACGGTTGAGAAAAACGGCCCCCAGATTGGTCAGAAAATAATCACCGGAGGGCACGGAAACCGATGTCATCTCGATAATGAGAGCCTTTCAGGTTGATTCCCTGAATAATCTGGTATGAAGCCTCCAAGGCCTCACTCAGGCTAGGAGCTATTCCAGTAGTTGATAGCACTCTCCCACCAGACGAGATTAGTTCTCCAGATTCTGCCCGAGTAGCCCCAGCTAGGTGGGTGAAGCCAAGCACTTGACCTTCATCTATTGCCGAATCCCATCCTTCGATAATTCGGCCCGAAATCACATTTCCAGGGTATCCCTCTGAAGCAAGCACAACCGTGGATGCGTGGACATTTCTGAATTCAACATCGGTTTCTGCAAGCCTACCCTCCGCAGCCGCAAGTAGTGCCTCTCCCAAATCAGACTCGAATAGGGGTATCGTAACCTGAGCCTCGGGGTCTCCGAGTCTTACATTAAACTCGACCACACTAGGAGATCCTTCTTCATCGATCATCAGACCGACATAGAGGCATCCTCTGTAGGGGATCTCTGAGTTTCTCAGATAGTGGTGCATCGGCTCCACTATCTCTTCCCTAGTTCTAGTCAATACAGATGGAGTGGCGACCGGAGCAGGTGCGTAGGCACCCATCCCACCAGTGTTCGGACCAGTGTCGTTATTCCCGACCCTTTTGTGATCTTGGCTCGCTGGCAGCATCACGAACCCAGACTCGTCCATTATGACAAGAACAGAAGCCTCCTCTCCAGATAGGTGTTCTTCGATAAGGACGAAACCGTCTGATTCTATGCCAATTCTTAGAGCCTCACATGCCTCTTTACGAGATGATGTGACAGTTACTCCCTTGCCACCTGCAAGGACGTCACGCTTGATGACCCATGGAGAATCGAAGGATTTCAGACAACCCTCTATTGATTCGAGATCCTCAACCTTCTCGAACCTACCCGTTGGGATACCCAATGAATCCATCACCATCTTCGCATGAATCTTAGAACCTTCAAGTAGAGCCCCTTCTGAATGAGGCCCGAAACTAGGGATTGATTCCTGTCTTAATCTATCTGATAACCCAGCCACCAGAGGACCCTCGGGGCCAACCACTACTAATGTGACTCGCAAGTCGGAAGCGAGTTTTACTATCCCTTCAATATCAGTAGTTAATACACCATGGTTGATTGCCACCATGGATGTGCCGGCATTCCCAGGAGTGCAATGGACGACTGAAACCGATTCACTCTTAGATAGACCCAGTGCCAATGCGTGCTCCCTGCCGCCACTCCCAACCACTAAGACTTCCATGCCGACCATGCATTGCGCTCGCTATTCCGGTGATAATGGATTGCACATGTCGGGTTTCCTAGTAGGGAACCGACTTCAGACCAAGTCGGAAGCCTATGATGTTGAATGACCGGTGGAGAATCGGAGTAATCAGGAGAAGAATAGCCATTCCCAGAAGGAGTTCGGAACTTCCAACAATCGAAGGTGATAATAGCAATTGGCCGAAGACGAAGGCTGATGCAGCGAATGGTAGTGTATCGAGAAGCGGGGCCTCTGAGCTGACGCTCCCCTCTCTCTTATGCCCTATTCTTCTCTTGACGAAAGATCCTGCCGAGTCCCCGACCATACAACCGAAGCCGAGAACGCAGCCCATTGCGAAGGCAGTCATCGAACCTCCTCCAATGTAGAACCATGCATCCGAGACCTCAGAGGCACTGGTCCCATATGTGGAAAGAGGGTCTAGGAAAGGTGCAGAGCCCTCGGAGTTGCCATCTGCTATGGCATGTGTCAGGACACACAGCAGACCACCCCCGATTGTGCCTCCGAATAGCCCGTTCCATGTCTTTCCATCTCCCAGAATCCGATTTCCATCAGACATTACCCGTCCCCCATCTATGGTGAAGACCGGGGTCCCCGTCAAATCTGGAATCCACTTGCCTCCAAGCATTGCTGCAGTGTTTGATAGGTATCCTGGCAGGTATAGCCAGAGAACCAAGAGAGGGGCAATGAACGGGTCATCCCAAGGCAGTGTATCCGTTGACATGAATCCCGTCAGATATAACTGGAGGATGAACCTTCGCACGACCAAGATTTAGGTTAATCATTGGATTTGTTGAGCCTGCAGGGGTGATATTCATGTCCCTCTTTCATGACGGGTTGACAATGGACAGAAGAAATCCAATTATGATGTGCCTCCTACTATTGTTCTCAGTAGCAATGGCCCCAGCCAACGCTGTTGCGGAAGGAGATGATATCATCATAGAGTCAAACATGACTTGGTCGAATGACATGACTCTCTCTCAGAATGTCAGAGTAGTAAATGGCGGATCACTGACTTTCCTCAATTCCCAAGTAAACATTAGCCACGGAGTGACTATCCATGTCGACTCAGCATCCTCTTTGGAATTGGAAAATTCCGACTTTAGTTCAAGCCAGCCCCCATCTGGATTAGCGGGATTCGGGTATTGTGACGAGAGTAACAGATCATCAGTATTGGCCTCCACCAACTCAAACCAGAATGTTAGGATGTATTTGCGACCGATTCAGGGTTTCACTCTTGACGGCGTAGTGGCGCATTTTGGGAATGAAACGAAGGAACTGAGTGGAGATGAAGATTTCATCCACCTAGGAAATGGCCCCCTCGATACTTGGGTAGGTCTGACAGGTCCGCTTTGCCACCCCATTTCCCTTAGCGAGGTAAGTGTCGAAAGAGGAGGCCAAGAGAGAGTCTGGGCTGATGCTGCTGATTTCCCTCATCGAAATATGATGGTGAATGGTGAACCTGGTTTCACTATTGATATCGATGGGTCCATGGAAGCAAGCGCCTCTTCCATCTTCGGAGGGCAGATTTCCTCGTCTGGCGTGCTAAACATCAACGATACTTCTCTAGACAGGGTAGGACCCATCCTATTGACTAGTGATAGTTCATCGATTCATCTGGGAGGCACTTCGCAATTCTCAAACAGCACAGACGACCATGATGTCAGAGCTGGGGCTTTTTCCCCCATTGTCTGGGGAGATGATGTTAGTGGGTCAGGGGGGCTGACGGACAAGTGGGAAAGGAGGTTGTCGGGACAGAGCCTATCCTTCGATGCGATGTTCGTAACGTACGAGATTACGGGAATGCACAAATTCCCAAGTTACTCAAATTTCAGCAACGAGATGGGAGTATCATTCATCGACGGTGGAAGGGAGAGGGTTGTAGAGATTGCTTGGTCCGATGACAACACTTGGGAGGATAGTTCAGTTTGGAGTGAACAAGCGATAGTCAGGATCATTGATTACAGGACAGCATGGAATCCAGAGGAGTCGGGAATTGGAGATTATGGAGGTGGTCAATTCGAACTCGGTTGGGAAGTCAATGTTGCAGTCGAAAGTGAGATACCAATGGTCGGGTGGATATCGTTGAGTGTGATGGGAGAAGTTGGGTTCCTTAGCGAGGCCAAGGTTGGTGATTCGGTTGACGTGGAGGCGGTGATATCTAATTCTGGAACTGCGGCAGCGTCCCTAGCAATCAATTGCGAAGATGTCAGTACCAATACAACTGCACAAATCTCGCCCTCATTCCCCAATGCTCTCATAGGGCCAGGAGAGCAAGAGACGATATCTTTCAGTTGGAGAGTTTCAATTGCTGGTGACGACTCAATCTCATGTAGGATTCTGACTCCCACTCAACTAGTTGACGATCTGTCATTCGGAGGTGGTGAGATGTCGAGCCAAGGTGTTTCGTGGACCGAAACAGATGATGATGAAAGTTCCACGCTGATTCCGGCCCTGATTGCTCTAGTCATTGCAGCTGCGGTTGGGGGGTACTTCCTATTCTCAATCTACAATGAGCAAGAAGAGGTTTCTGAGGAAGAATACCACCGTGATGCAGAAGACTAGGTTCAGAGAATCCCCTGGGCCATCGTCGACTCGGCTATCTTCAGAAATCCTGCGATATTTGCTCCTGCGACGTAGTTTCCTGGCATGCCATATTTCTCGGCTGTATCGAATGCGTTTTTGTGGATGTTAACCATTATCGCCTCGAGTTTCTGATCGACCTCCTCCCTAGTCCAGCTCAGTCTGAGGCTATTCTGACTCATCTCCAAACCAGATGTTGCTACTCCTCCAGCGTTGCTGGCCTTACCCGGTGAGAATAGGATGCCGTTCTCGTGGAAGATCTCTATTGCTTCAGGAGTGCAGGGCATGTTAGCGCCCTCGGCCACAGCAATGGCACCACTGTCGACTAGCATCTGTGCCTCCGCCTCGTTAATTTCGTTCTGAGTAGCACAAGGCAGAGCGACGTCAACATTGGTACTCCAGAGATCGTTGTGGTTGGGCTCTGGTTTTGACTCGGTGTACTCCACACCATCAAAGTGATCTGCATACTCCTTGATTCGTCCTCTCCTGTTGTTCTTCAGGTCCTTAATCCAAGCAAGCTTCTCGCGGTCAATTCCTGCGGGATCACAAATGTATCCGCTGCTATCGGACATGGTCATTGGCTTTCCACCCAGGTCCAGCACCTTCTCGCAAGCGAACTGGGCTACATTCCCAGATCCACTGATTGCCACTGTTGCTCCGTCAAACGACTTGCCCTTCGTGGCTAGCATCTCCCTAGCGAAGTAAACTAATCCGTATCCCGTAGCCTCTGGCCTGACTAGAGATCCACCGTATGAGAGGCCTTTGCCGGTTAGTACTCCCGCTGTGAATTCGTTTGCCATTTTCCTGTACATTCCAAATAGGTAGCCGATTTCTCTACCCCCCACTCCGATGTCTCCTGCTGGAACATCAAGATCTGCTCCAATGTGCCTCCATAGTTCACTCATAAATGACTGACAGAATCTCTTCACCTCTGCATCTGACTTGCCCTTGGGGTTGAAATCCGATCCTCCCTTTCCACCCCCCATTGGTAAACCAGTGAGGCTGTTCTTGAACACCTGCTCGAATCCGAGGAACTTCAGGATGGATAGATTCACGCTTGGGTGGAATCTGAGTCCTCCCTTGTAGGGTCCTATTGCGCTGTTGAACTGGACACGGATGCCGCGATTGACGTGTAGGTTTCCCTCGTCGTCGTACCAAGGGACTCTGAACTGAATAACCCTCTCGGGCTCCACCATTCCATGGACAACGTCCAGAAAATCCGGGTTCTCAGAGATTACCGGTCCGAGGCTGTCGAGAACCTCTTCTACGGCCTGATGGAACTCCGGCTGGTCCGGGTCTCTTGCTTTCACTGTCTCGTAAACTGTTTTTATCGCATTGTCCATTTGGTCACCAACGATTATGTTGACCCTGATGTCGGGCGGACGGCCCTCCCTGTACTCCCCTTTTCAATGTTCCAAGTGAGAAATCAGGAAAAATACGTTATTCAAAGAGAATTTGTTTGGCGATTTCAGCCACTCTGCCCTCGTTTCCCGATAGAGTCATCACATACATTGCTTCTTGGCTAACTTGTCTCTTCCTTAGTGCCTCCGCCATTGGAGTGACTTCCTTGAGCCATCTCGTTTTCCCATCGTCACCGATTACCTTTATGTCGACCTGGGCCATTCTTGGTTCGGATAGAAGAAGCTTGACACTGGGAACATCGATTGCCACATATCCTGGTTCGAGGCCTGCACGGAATGCTATGTCGTCCTCCAACTCTCTCCTAGTATTCGAGTCGTTCGCTATCGATGCTAGATGTTCTATCTGCTCAGGGCTCAAATCGTCCTTCCTCCGGGTCAGGCATACCTTGAGCAGATTTCGATACTTTAGTCTAGTAACCATGTCCCTCGAAAAACCGCCTGCCTTGTCTAGTGCCCCCCAAATCTCGGCATCGACCCTCCTCTGAAGATCGAGAGAGTCTGGAAGATCGTCGGCAGCCCTCTCTACCGCACGCGAAAGCATCATTTCAGTCACGCGTGTTACTCTGTGGAAGTAAACTGCACTGTACATTAGTCCCCTTGCCACAAGCATCCCCTCTAGCGCAGATAGCCCCCCCTGTTCGACAACAATGTCTCCGCTCTGGGAACGAAGGCACTCAATTAGTCGGTTGTGGTCAACTATCCCATGCTTGACACCAGTGAAGTGAGAGTCCCTGAGAAGGTAATCCAGTTGATCGCAATCGACGGGACCGTGAACGAGTTGAGCCAATGTCCTATCCTCACCAGAGAAGTCGGTCCTTCCTTCCGTCCAACTTAGCAATGACCTCTCTGTTCCTGAAGCATCTGGCCCAGTAATCAATGAGGAAACTAACTTGGGATCGAGCCCGTTGTCCTCTAGGATTGAGGGAATAGATCTCCTATTATCTATTGAGTCACCCTCGCCCTCAACGATTACGTCGTACTCTCCAAGAATGATTCCTTTCGTAACCTCCATGTGATCCATTCCTCCTCTTTCGGCGAGAATGTGCTCCAAGGTATGCGAATAGGGGCCGTGTCCTACATCATGCAGCATTGCAGCAACTTGCAGGGTGTCCTTGTCTGAATCATCAAGTGCAAGCGAATCCGCCATTCTTCCAGCAATGTGCGAGGCTCCCAATGAGTGTTCAAACCTCGTATGGTGAGCGCCAGGGAAAACCAAGTGAGCCAGGCCCAACTGCTTGATGTGGCTGAGCTTGTTCATTTCTGGAGTAGAAAGGAGATCGCGAGTAACTCCGTTCAGTTTGAATTGTCCATGTATTGCATCGTTGATGACTTTCACGAGTGCACCAATGGTTGCCAGACACCCATGTGCCTTGAATCACTCGTTAAAGGCGAGAAACAGGGTCTGCCATAATCTAATTATTGTATTTCATTTGCATTTCAATTGCAATACAATTATATCCTGTATGCGTCTCTCGCAGACTCAGGAGGAGCAAGAGGTGCCCGGCAACAGTCCAATGGTCTCGCTTAGAATCCCAGAGGATTTCCTCCTAGAACTGGATAGACTCGTGGGCTTCGATGGGATGAGAAACAGGTCCGATGTCATTAGGGAGGCAGTGAGGAGAATGCTGTCGACACCCCTCTCGGGAAAGGGAGACAGGATCGAAGTGGACCTTGGGCCGGAACTAACTATCAGACTCAGAGACTACTGTAAGATCGTCGGAGAGCCGGCAGACGTAGTCCTTAGGCAGTCTGCCAGGGAGATGATCCGCAAGGAGATGATCGAGGGGGCCACCGTTGTGAACCTCCTGAGAAAGCGCATGGACGAACTGCGCTTCAGACACGATGAGGATTCAAACGCTTAGGAGAGAGAGATATGGGCGAAGTTGGGATGCACACAAAAAACTCGGGGGAGCGGCGTGTCCGCTCCCCCAACCACCAATCAAACGATGAAAGGAGATTCGGTAACGGACTTAGGAATATTAGGGACAGGGCGAAGAAGCTTAGCAATGCGGTTGGTTACGACCCCAGTGAAGCTCCTCGTATCCCCAGGAAAGCAGATCAGAGTTAGAACTCAACACACACACCGTCCCGCACCACGCGTGCGGGGCAACCCGAATCTTCCCAGATGGAATGCCATAAATTGGGATGCAAACTTATGGACGGTCAATTTCCCAGTACATCTCCATGTCTGGTGAAGGAGCGGCCAATAGCAGTCTTTTCTTCGCTCATGAGACTCCTAGAGAGTCGCAAACAAGGATGATTTCGGATGGAATTAGGGCATTGAAAGAGGGGGGTTTTCTGCTTGCAGCAGCTCCAACTGGGATAGGGAAGACTGCTGCTGCCCTGGCTTCTGCATTATGTGCGACCAATCATTACAGCACGAGTCCTGAAATCCCAAAGATACTGTTTCTGACAGGAAGACAGTCGCAGCACAGAATTGTAGTTGACACAATTCGAGAGATCAACAAGAGGCTTCCTCATGGATTCTCTAGGGTGAAACTGATCGATATTATTGGGAGAGAAGGGATGTGCAAGAATGTGGACAGGGCCACTGGAAAATGCAATTGTGAGTCAGGTGTAACCGAATCGGAGAGAAGGTTCCTGAGATCTAATCTGGAAGAGTTCATTCATTCGGAACCACGACACGTTGGCCAAATCCTGAAACGGGCAGAGAAGGCGGGTGTGTGTGCATGGGCGACTGCGAGAGAAGCCGCCAGGTCCACGAACGTAATCGTTTGTGACTACAATCATGTTTTCGTCGAAGGCGTCAGAGAAGCTTCGCTTCCAGTAATGGGAGTGGAGTTAGAAAATACCATCCTTATCATTGACGAGGCCCACAACCTACCGGATCGAATTAGGAATGGCCTAGAGAGAAGAATTACCGAACAAGTCTTTCAGAGGGCGCTGTCGGATGTAGAAGAGTATAAAGAAAACCTGGAAAAACGTGAGAGAGAGCTTGATATTCCAGAATCCAATCAGCTTAGAGATGCTAAATCTCTAGAAAAACAAATCAAGGCATTGAAGGATGATTCTGGGATGAGGAGGTGGTTCGAAGAAAAGAAATCAGAAAATCAGAAGTCCAAGGGCGATGACATCAGAGTGGTTACTCAGGACTTCTTAGATATCATTTCACAAGCGATAGAGGGAATAATCGAGGAAGACTCTGAGGATGTGATTTACAGAATCAGGATGATGATCTCGAGGCTATTGGCGGTAGTGATTGAAGAAGATGAGGACCTTGATGAAGAAGAACAGAATGAATGCACTCGACTGGCAGAGATTCTGGAGATATGCATAAGATACCGGAAAAATCCAGCATTGGCCCTTGTCTTCGATGAAAACCTGGAAGATCCCAGAGTGACCAGTCATCTTCTGGATCCGAGCGTAGTTGGTGAGCCTATCTTCGAACAGTGTCTAGGATCGATATTAATGTCAGGAACCCTATTCCCCCCGGAAATGTACGCAGAGATCCTCGGCATCCAGAGAGATCGGGCTACTTGCCACGAGTATTCGTCTGGATTCCCCCTTGGAAATAGACCAGTACTGATTGCGAGTGACGTGACTAGCAAGTTCACAGAACGAGAAAGTAGTTTCTCGTCTATAATTGACCATGTAAAATCTGTGATTGACAATACAAAGGGGAATGTAGCAATCTTCGCGCCCAGCTATTCGATGCTTGATAGGATTCATGGGGAGTTCGAAAAAATTGGGTGGTGTCGAAAGAAAATCATCAAGGAAGAGCAACGAATGAGCAAAGCGAGGGTTGAGGGATTAATCTCGATACTCTATGAGCAGAAGAACATGAGGGGTGCCGCGCTTTTCGGAGTACTAAGCGGGAAGTTATCCGAGGGTGTTGACTACTCTGACAACGTCCTGAATGCTGTGGTCTGCGTTGGCCTCCCACTACCACCACCAAGCGCAAGGCAGGATGCCCTTTTGGAATACTATACGAAGAAATTTGACAGGATTAGGGCGTGGAAGTACGCAAGTCTCCAGCCTGCTGTAAACAGCGTACTGCAGGCTCTTGGTAGACCGATAAGGAAGAAAGAGGACAGAGCCATTGTAATTCTCTTGGAGAAGAGGCTGCTAGAAAGGAGAGTCAGCAATTGCATGCCCGAGATGCAGAAGATGCAGACCTCAACACCAGCCAGAACAGCAGAGCGGGTCAAGGCATTCTTCGAGATTTGAACATCAATGGGTTCATGCGAGTTGGATTACTGGGCGTTGCATGGAGTGGACGAGGGTCGATGTCCAATCCGATGAAGCCATCATCGATGGAGTAGGCGGATTATCTGATTTGAAAGTGGGGCTGGATACGGACGCTGAGTCAATGCACCAAGAGTTCCTCAAAGCCCTTCCCCATCTCTCGGAGATTCAAGAGATGCATGAGGCAGTGGTCTCGGAAATCGAGTCCAGAGCACTCAGCGACTCGGTTTCCACGTTGGGAGAATTTGTCTCGGAGTTCGGAGGCGAGTGGTCGGAGTCAGAGATTAGGCTCCCTTTGCCATCGGCCATCACGAATAGAATCACTATCGACACCAAGAGAGAAGAGGAGTCAGAGATTGTTCGCATTATCTCGCCAGAGAGATTTGGGGGCTTGCTGAGGTCATTTCGCCTCCCAGAGGGGAGGAGCGTATCTGGAGCAATCTGGGAAGGAGAAGTTATCTCAATCAAGTTGGACTGAACTACTCGTCCATCTCAATTTGAAGTAGATCTCTCTTAGGAATTTCCTTCATAGCCTCAATCTCCTGCATAACGGACGAAAGCGCGAGTTGGGCGTTGTCCCTATGAGAGTCCCCTAGGACGTGGCTTGAGTACCGAGCCTCCTCAAAAATCCGATCGAGTGAGATCAATGATGCCTCGCTGATTGGCAGAGCTTCCCGTATCGCGAACTCGAACTCTCTAACGGTCTCGAAATTCCTACGGAGGAAACCTCGACGCATCAGCACAGAGCACAGGTTCTCGTAGCACAGGAAAATCGCACGGCGGTATTCATCCCCAGAAGCCAGCATTTCCACGGTCTGACCGAGAACCTTGGCGAGTTCCCTGATAGTTGACTTCCTCTTTGTGTTGAATGCGAATGCACCGAGGGCGATGGCGATGGCAGCAACTACAAGGACTCCAATGCCCATTGCCGAGCTTTCAAAGAAGGATTTTCCCTCTGGCTGCTCGTATGCTATAGAGACTCCCGATGAAGGGAGTAGGGCGAGGCTTCCGGGATCGATGAACTCGGATTCAGAGCCCAACATTACGCTGAGTAGCCCCCACCCCTCAGGTGGGAGGGACTGTTCTGACAGGGCAGGCAGTGGAGCCATTGACTTGAACTCGTACTCAAAGACGCCATCAGCCCCAGTCAACTTGGAGACCGAGAAGTGCGTGGTGGTGCCATTGACTAGGCTGGCAGTTAGAGAGAGGCCCTCCAGAGGGGCCCCGGTGTCCCTGGCAGTGGCGTTTACGGTACCCCTGATGACTCTCTGGCCATTGGAGAGATCGATTTCCGAATAGACGAAATCTACCTCAACCATCACCAATATCTCTATTTCCTTGTATGCACCATTCAGGAACCTCGTCTGATCAGAGTCCACGACTATGGTGATGACGTTCTCCCCTGGATGCATGAATTCCTGCGCCTTTGCCCGAATTTGGAAATTCATCGTGCTGGGATTATCCCATGGCCCCAATGCAATAGGAAGGTTTGAGTCTCCCCAAGTGAGGCTCATGGAAAGGTTAGCGAAGATTGCGGATTCGCCCCCTAACTCGCGAATGAGGCCCTGAATCATGATGGAGTTGGACGGGGATTCGTCTCCGCGAACAATTGTGTTTGTGATGGGAAGTATCTCCACTACGACATCCGACAATGCAAAGACTGGTGAGATTGCCTCGGTTGGGAGGTAGAGGAACTCTCCGTCGTACTGGAATGAGATATTGTGTGCCCCTCTGCTCAAAGAGTACTGCACCCTATGGGTGAAGGAGAAGACTCCACCCTCTTCCGTAGAAATCGATTCGAGTGAGACCCCATCCAGTAATACAGAAATCTCCCTTCCTTCTAGACCCAACTCAAAGCCAGTGTCCGATTCGAATAACCTACCAGTGAAGTTCCAATGGCCGCCTCTGGTAACGTACGTCTGTTCTACCTGTAGAGAAATGGAAGTGTGGTACGAGACCGTGAAATTTGACTCTGCGCTGCTCTGCCTGTAGAACCCCTGAGCAGGAGAGATTGCGGAAATCGAATGGTTGCCGACATCCATAGACTCTGGTATCTCCCATTCTAGAGACCAGTTGCCGTTGTCCTGGCTACTGGTTATACCCGCTAGGATGCCGTCCACGAAAATCTCGATAGTTTGGCTACCCAACCAACCATCCTCAAGGTTGTCCTTTACGGAACCTGAAATCACCATGACATCCCCTACTGCCACAGGACCTATCGAGTCCATTGCGACGAAAACAGGAGCGTATACCGTGAATACGACGGACGAATTGGATGGTAGAATGAAATCCTCTCCAGCGAACTCTACCTCGATGAGCATCGGCCCCAATGGCATGTCGGGAGCGATGGGCACGAACCCAGTGAATGATCCATTCTCATCAACCGATAGCCCAGTGAGATCCTGTCCGTTTACGCTAAGAGATATTTCCCTGTTTGGGATGGCTCGGCCAACGCCATCAGTTAGCATCCCCTCTACTATAGCCACTTCAGTCCTGTCAATGTCAGCTGGAGAGGTGGAGATTATCACCTGAGAGGGTTGTGTTACATTGAACACCATTGAGTCTGAGGAAGGCAGATAGTATTCTGGGTTCAGAGAGTCTCCCTGTCCCATCGGGTCGACCCAAGAGAAGCCACCGAGGAAGTCGATGCGAGCGAGGTGTGCCCCGAAGTCCATATCTGCAGGGATTAGGTACGTAATCGACCACTGACCTGTGGACGCATTGGAGAATGTGGTGTATGCCGGGCCCACGTCGATTCCGTCGATGTACAAGTGGATTAGTCCCCCACTGAGGCTTCCGTCTTCCATCAACAATTGGTCCCTCTCATCCAATAGTGAGCCGACGAGGGTGACTGACTCTCCCGCTATAGAGGGAGAAGATGCTTCCTTCAGGACGAGTTCGGTGGGTGCCAGGACAACTACTCGTGTCCAGGTCTCGTCACCCAGCAAACCGATTGTGCCATTGATTCCTGAGAATGTGGCCGTGACCACCATGGGACCAGGGTCTCTGTCGGGTCTGACGAGGATTGTCGCTGAAGCAGACCCATTCGAATCAGTCAATCCGCCCCACACAGTGATGTTGTCAATGCGAACCACTATTGTCGCGGAGGAAACCGGCTCGCCGGAGTTGTCCATTATGGAAAGATCGATGTCAAATGTCTCCCCCCTGATGGTCCTGTTATCTGGGTCCAGGTCATTTGGGCTTTCTATGGTCAGAACCGAGTATCCTCTGCTGTCGAAAGTGGAGAATCCGGAGGCCGATGAGAAGTACGTCACTTGGGGTGTGAAAGATACGTCCAATCCGTGGGGGCCGCGTGGGAAGGAGAGGTCAAGTCTTAGCTGGGCGGACCACGTTCCGTCGGCATGGAATGAAACCTGAGAGACGGTGAAATTGCTTGATTCAGCGTCAATTGAGAAGGTCAGTGTAGGATTCAAAGGGTTTCCTGAGGTGTCAGATAACCCGGTCCCATTGCTGGAAGTCAGGGAACCGGTCACGTTGAAGAATTCCCCTGGGAGAGGATTAGCGGTAATTGGATCGATTACCATGGTCGTAGAAGAGCGGATTGTAATCGTGTTCAGGATTTGGACTGCTTGGTGGAGGTCCTCGGAACCGTTGAACACGAAAGTAACGTTCACGAGGCCCAGCGGATGGTCGTGAGGAATGTCGAATTCGAAAGCAACGCTCCCATCGGATGCCGTAACTTCTGGGTCCAACCAAGTATCATGGAAACGAACAAAAACTTCGAATCCTGAGAGAGGGGCTTCATTGTTGCTGAACTCGATCAGCCTAGTGGTCATGATGGCCGAATTCCCCCTATCGACGATGGTATTGACGAATGGGTTGGTGTCAATGAACTGGGACACACCTACCACGAGTATTGATGCATCTCCGTTTCCTGTGAGGTAAAATGGGGTCGAACCGTTTACGACGCTCACCACTACAGTCCTGTCTCCTCTCAGGACTCCATTGCCCAGAGTATCGGTGGGGACAGAGACATTGAATCCCCCTGACATATTGGTAGTGTGGTTCACAATCAGGAGTTCATCAGGTTCGTCCAAGAAGAAGACGTTGATTCCCACGGGACCCTCTACGGTCCTATTCAAGTCTGCTGAATCCATTACCGTTCCCACGAGGGTGAAATACTGCAGTGCGGTTACTTGAGTGGGTATCGATGAGATATCTATCGTGCTCGCAACCTGGACGGTGAGGTTCATGAAGCTCTCATTCCCGAGCCACCTGCCTGCATTTTGAGTGCTGAGTGAATCAGTTATGTCGTCAGGGGCATGTATGCGAATATCATAGAATCCCGGTGGGGCCGATGCCGGGATTATTGGGTCGAATGAGACTAGCCCCTCTGAATCGGTGATTCCTGATTGGAGGAGGTCCTCAAGCGGACCTCCCCAATCGAAATAGAGGTCCAATGCCACTCCAGACAGTTTTGCACTGGGATCCTCCACGTCCGTGACTACTGACTGGAGAGTCAATTGCTCGCCAGCAGTGACAATCGATGCTTGTGGGTCGGTCTGTACGACGAACTCGGTCTGTACGCCAACCGGGATGGTTGTTGGTTCGCCGGCGTTGTAGTAGCTACTTCCCATTGGAGGGTTGCCCGAGAAGCTCAGGGTGACGTCTATTTCGTACACCCCAGAAGGGACTCCAGAGGGAATCTCGAATGAAAGGTTGTAGGCACCGGTCGTCTCATTGACCCATCCACTAGCGATATTGTAGATTGTTGGAGAGGCAGGGAATCCTCCTGGCGTAGGGGGGAGGTCAGAGGGAATCAGGAGTTGTACTAGAACAGAAGAATTGTTGCCGGTAATCTGACTCAGTAATACCATGTCTCTGGCGATTCCAGAAACCCAATTCATCGATCCCCTCACTGACCACTCATCGGAGAGGCTAGCGGTAGCGTTGGCAATTCCACGGACCCTAACCACTCCAGTGGTAGTGTTTGGGCTGAGCCAAGTCGAACCTCCGTAACTGAGATTCCAAACGTAGTCACCTGGCTCCAGGGTGTTCATCGGAGTGAAAGTTGGCGTCACCCTACCAGCATCTGGATCTGATTCATTCCAAACGACATCACCATCGAACAAAAGCGTGTAATCACCTTGGAATGAGGCGAAAGACGAACCGGTATGATCCTCCATGAAGACATCTACTGCGTACTCCCTTCCTCTTATCGAGGGTGGGAGCTCGTAGTCGAAGACTACGAAACTGCGTATTCCGAAAATGTCGACGAACTGCTCTTGATCGTTTGAATTCAAGTTGTCCGAGTCGAATTGTAGGCGCACGTCTACTGGTCCTGCCGGAAGGGGTACATCTGTGGCTGAGAAGGGCCAAGAGACTGAGAAGTCACCCGGAGTTGCTCCCCAAGATGAGTTGTTTAGGTACCACGACGATAGTTCGACGAACGGACCTGAGATGTCAGCCCGGCGCATCTCCAGAATCAGAGTCCCATTGAGGGGTGTTGGTGATGGGCCCCTACTGAGAACAGTCCCATTCAGGTAGATGTTGTTTCCAATCTCTAGGATGGAGTTATTCGTACCCTGAGATTCAAGTTCGACGGATAGATTGGGAGATAGTGTGATATTGAATTGGAAAGAATGAGAGCCTGGTCGGGCATGATAGGATGGCGGGGTGCCATTATTCAGGTCGGTGAAGTGCCAGCCCTGGAATGAGACTGTCGCATCCATCAGGCCCAGTGGCTCTATCTCGTCAATCGGGACGATGAACTCGTAGTATCCACCGCCAGAAACGCCAGAAACGATTGATACCTCTCCATCCACACTTGAAGAATAGTTTAGCACTATCTGTAGATCGTCAGTGATTGAAGGATCTAGATATGGAGAGCTTGCCCAAGACAATTGGCCGGTGATTGACGAATTGACCCCTATTCCCAGCATTGGTTGTTCTGTTGGAATCGGACTGGATATCGAAATGGATACGTTATCTGTGATGTTGACCTGCCAAGGCATGGAAATTCCCTGGGTTCCTACATAGCCTTTCTCAGTAGTCAAGATTACCAAAGACCCGAAACCGGGTTGGATTATCTGCGGAGGGAGGCCCGTCAGATTGAACGCACCATTAGTATCGGTTGTCACGTTAGCAACCATGTGCTCTTGGGTTGCAGCGCTTCCCGGAACCTCGCCCGTCAGACTAGTTTCAACTAGGTACATGGAAAGGGAAATGTTGTGCACCAGAGTATTGTTTTCCACGAACTCCAATGTTCCTTCTACCCAGATAGTCTCTGAAATCGAAGTATTTCTCTCAACGGAGGTTGGACCCCATGATTCCACGTTCACTGAAACTTCAGACATTGGTGGACATGCTTCGAATGGAATCCAACCCAAATCTAACTCCCCTTGGTTCTGATTCGTCTGTAGGTGCACCTCTGCCCATCTCGAGAAATCCTTTCCATACACTTTGAAGGCCTTGCCATCCCATGACCCCCCCGAAAAACCGGTCACCTTGCGAGCAGGGATTCCGGCGATTCGCAACATTGTTACAAAAACAGAAGTGAACTCGTCACAGCTGCCCTCTCGAGAAGAGTTGAGGACCCAGTGAGTAATATCACTGTCATTACCAAGACCATCTACCCTCCCTGAACCATGATGATTCCTCAGGAAAGAGAAGGTATCATTCCCATTGACTATGAAGTCCTGAATTGCGGAAACCTTGTCCCAAGCAGATATAGCCCCAGAAGCGTCCAACACATCCTGAGTTAGATTGATGACGAAACCTGAATTATCCAAGAAGTCTTGTGGGAGTTCCTTGCCATAGTCGGAATTTGCAAAAGCCGTTGTGTTTTCGCGAATTTCTGTGGCTAAAATCACTTCTGGGGCATTGACGTACAACGCCTCCACGACTGCAGAATCCACGATAATATCCCTAGTGTAGTTTGAGAAATTGAGGCCAGCAGAAATGTCTACCCACGTAGTGTAATTTACGACGTTGAAGGGTTGAATGAGTTCCTGGCCAGGGCCTATGTATCCTGCCTGTTCGAAAAGTATCTCCCAAGAAAGTGCTCCCGAGTGGTTCCAGAAAGACTGGTCGGCAACTCCCTGATCTGTGGAGAATTCGGGAGTAACTTGGGTATTTCCAACTAGGGTGCTATTTACTCCCCAAGAAACTCCAGTATAGTAGTCGTAGGTATGCCATCTCCAGTAATGCTTGACGGTTGGGTCGAGCCCCTCAGATGTATTGGTTGCAGTGAACATTAGTGAGTTCTCCTGTATGTCATCCAGAGGATCGAACGGGTCACTAGGAGAACCCAAGCAATCCAAAGACCAGAATTCTTCTGGGCACTCTTCTCCATCTGGGACTCCTCCTCCATCCGAGTCTGGATCGAGCCAGTCTAACCCCAGTTCCTGCTCGATTAAGTCTGGGATTCCATCCCCATCAGTATCAAGAGGATTGATATCGTCGTCGGGATTATCTTGGGGATTTGTGCCATCCAGATATTCTTGCCCATCCTCGACACCACCATTGTCCGAATCCGCCACGTTCCAGAGGGTGAACCAGACGTCCGTGGTGAAGTTGCCTCCGAAGCCAAATCCGCCGATACCAAAAATCATCGAGCAACCAGTAGTATTCTCGAAGTAGTTGTTGAGTCCGTCCTCATCTGAATCAAGGAGATTGTGGCATGGTTCTCTGGGATCCGTGAGATTAAGAGTCTCGGAAAGGTCGTTTACCCCATCGCCGTCGGTATCTGAAAGAGTCGGGTCGGAAAGAAATCCCCACGTTGCAGTCAACTCCTCCCAGTCTGCTAGACCATCCCCGTCTGTGTCCTTGTAGTCATCATCACACCAAGGGTCGTTTGTTGCGTTGGGTGAAGCGTCCCAGCACCAAGAGCCATTCGTGAATAAAATGGTGTTGGCCCCTGTGGGAGGCTCGGTGTCCACGCCTCGCATGAATGGATCCTCCAGAGAGTCATAGCTGAACGATGTCCGAGTCCCGTTGGGTGATACGAAGTATGCCATCGGAGGATTTCCACGCCAGTCCACTGGGTCTGGATTAATGCCATCGGTCGAATTGAGAGTGAGGGTGTCCGCATCCCCATCCCAAGAGATGATGGAGAATACTAATTCGAAAATAGAGGTACAAGGGTCTGTCTGGCCAGGGAAACCTTCGTCCCCGTCATTGATTCCTCCTCCATCGGAGTCTGAGACGTTCCATAGGGTGCAGGAATTATTCTCCTCCCAGTTCTGAAGCCCGTCACCGTCGAAGTCTCCTTCGTCGTTAATCCTAGTTGGGTCAGTCTCGCCGGGATCAATGACTCCATTGCCATTTAGATCCTCATCTCCGTCATCCAAATGATCGCCATCTGTGTTATTGTTCCTTGGATCAGAACCCTGTGCAGGGTCACCGTAAGAGCCGTTGAATTCGATTCCGTCAAAAATTCCGTCTGAGTCAGTATCCTGAGATGTAGGATCTGTCAGCAATACGAGGGCTTCTAATGAGTCATTGAGGCCGTCCCCATCGGTATCGTTGTTCTGGGGATCAGTCTGGGTAATTCCATCAACTTCAGCGGTAAAAATCACACAACCACCTGGACCCAATGAAAGTACTGGATTGCAAGGAGACTCTGTGGCTGTCATGTTGATTGGGCCGGGTCTGAAGTACTGTGTAGGAGGGAATGTGGAACCATTTCTAGTACCCCAAGCAGGGTTGACATACTCGTAAATGTTTGATAGACCATCGGAGTCAGGGTCGCCGAATGTTCCATCTTGATTAGAATTAGATGTAGGATCCAGACCATTTGCTGCCTCCCAACCATCTGGCATACCATCTCCATCAGTGTCCCACCCATTGGGGTCCTCATCGGCAATTCCATCTCCATCGTCATCATTTGAGGCGCAGTCAGCATCTCCGTCGAAGTCATCGTCATTTGAATCAACCATCCCATCATGGTCATTGTCGAATGTGTCGGTGCAAATATTTCCTACAGGATCCTCATCAGCACCATCTGATCCAGTTCCCTGGATAACTTGCATTGCGCTCTCTTCATCCCAGTTGGAAACGGGTACTGTTCCATTCCACCAAACTCCATTGTCTAAGATATTAGTAGTGGAAGGTTCGTCCCAACCAGAAGGAATACCGAAAAGATACTCATTCAGGTTTGTCAGACCGTCTGAGTCGGGGTCTCCAGTGGAGCCGTTGTCACCAGTTGAAGATAATGGGTCCAATCCGTATTGCCACTCCCAACCGTCGGGGAGGCCATCGTTATCGGAGTCCCAATCCTGCGGTTGGGTATTGATTAGGAATTCAATCCCATATGGCAACCCGTCCGCATCTTGGTCATTGATCGTAGCGACAACCTCAAAAACAGCAATTTGCATCGAAGAGATTCCAGACATGAGTAGTAAAACGGTTAGTAGCGAGGCTGACTTCTTCTTGTCCGAGTTGCCCGATTCATCGTGATTTGGAATTACGAACAGCATGAATATCGATCCCGTTTTGTTGGCACTAACTTCGGGTCTTAAGAAGAATGGAGCGTCGTTCGTACATTTGCCTTATGATATCATCTCAACATCATCATCATCGTATCTTTCTATCCCACTCGGCTCGACCTCGAGTGTTACAGGAGTAGGTATCTCCGAGAGAGAGTCTTGAGACTCCGTTTCCTGATCTGAAAGTGACTCTATCATTCTCATCTGTGCTGACCATCTTCTTCTATTGACTCTACTCTGAATCCCTGCAAAAAGCAGTAGAACGCTGACTAAGACAAGAACCAAGGTTATTGGCCTAGGATGGGTCATCTCGTTGACAATGATATCGACGAATGATCCAATCTCAACGATTGCTGACAGAGTAAACTTAGCCGTAAGAGACTCTGAGAAACTCTGCTCCGTGTCCAGCGGTGTTGCAGTAACTGAGATTGGGATTGAATCGCCATTATTCGCCGAACTAGGGACGGAAATCTCTACTGTGAAGGTTGCCTCATCGAATGCATCTATCTCGATTAATGGAGAGCCCGAGAGGCCACCAATGCTTACCTCCCATCCGCCTTGATCTACATCGGCTTCCAAGAGGACGGTCATGGGGCTATTTCCTTCGTTCTTCACCTTCATCTGGATCGAGTAGTCGTTGCCAGGTGCAAGTTTGGTATTCTGAGAAACCTGGACAATCTCGAGCATAGGCTGGTCGGCTTCTATCTCAAATGTCATCGGTAGATCGAAATATCTCGGATTGTCGTCCTCTATGTCCTCTACAATTCTCAGGAAAACAGTATGATTTCCAACCTCAACCTGATTAGTAAGGGTGACACTGATGAATACCTCAGTGAAATCTCCCGGGCCTAGAGAAACCCTTGGAACGGCTTCTCCTTCGGAGTTAGTAATTCTGTATTCCCATTGTCCATAGGCCGGGTCACGGTCGGTATTCTCTCTCAAAGAGGCAGGGTTTTGCAGCAACCACCAAGATGCAGCTTCCAAGTCTGTTTCACTGTTCGTCACCCTTGCCCTGAAATCCAAGATTGGCCTGTCCTGGCCCGGTGCACACAGTGTCACCTTCATGTGGCCGAGAGGAGTTCCATCACAGTCCTGTGAGATCTCACCTCTAATTCCGTACGTTCTCTGGATTGTGAATGAAACGGTCGTAGTAGTAGAAGCGTTTCCGCCGCTGATTACTTCGATCTCTATCTCGCCAATGTCCTCGTCCTCTCTGTCCAGACTTGGCTTCACTCCAAGAATCAAGACTATTGTGTTGTGCCGCTCTAACAAGGGCGTATGGAACGTACCATCGCCCTCGTCCTGTAGAATTCTCTGACCGGTTAAGTTGTCGTGTAACTGGAAGATTGACTTGGATCTCTTCAGGATGTCTATCCTGAATGTATCTGCATCGAAACCAGTATTGAAAATCTCCAATATGAAGGGATTGAATTCTCCGTATTCTGCAAATCGAGGTATCGTCGAGTCCAGAGCATCTCCCCTAGAAGAGTTGGCAATCGGGATTTTGTGGTCGTCCGACCAGATTGAGACTACTGGGGGCTGATAGACGTCAATCTTCTCTACATTTAGGATTAGAGTGTCTTGGTGAACTACCGATATTACGCCTTCTACATCTGCCTCCGCAACTGCTCTAATCTCGATCTTCTTAGGCATTCCAGTTAGATCATCTGGAGCAGTTAGGGTCACAGTTGGATTCAGGACCGATCCACCGGAGCTCATCTCGTATCCTGCAGGAGAGTCGAACTCGACCAACCAGGAACTACCCAAATTAGTCAGCACCTCAAGTTCTACGTTCATAGACTTCGTCGAATCTCCCCTATGGACTAGGACCATTGGGATGGGAGTGACCTTTCCCGGTGCGAAGTACTCTACTGAGCGATCGAACCTATGTTTTAGGGACACTCCGAATTGGTGCATCTCAATGGGCTCGTGCTCTATTTCTATTTCGTTTCCACCGACGTCCCTAACCTTGAGAGTCACCGTGTACTCACCCGGGGAGAGTCCGCTGTTGTAGGTGTGTAGATACTTGCCATAGATTCCTGTGCTTGAGTCTTCGATTTCTTCCATGTCACCAGTAATCCTCTCGTCTACATCGTAGTTCCCATCCGGTCCCCTCATCAGAATGTCTACTCGGGCGATGTCGCTCCTGCCAAATGCACTGATCGCATCTATGGAGAATTGCATCTCTCTATCTTCGACTATGTCGTTCGGATACCAGTCGATCTCTGGACCTTCGGCAATGTTTGCCCCTTCTCTCTGGACAACAATGATGCTATTTATCAAAGCATTTCCATTTGCCTCCAACTTGGAGAATTTGTTTGGCTCATTATCGATGTTGTTGAAAGCAACATCCGCAGTGCAGTCAGACCCTCCAAATGGGCTGTCACTACCATCGCATCCAGACATACTTGCTCGAACCCTGACGATTAACCTCTCATTCTTCTTTACTTCAAAGGATTCTGAGTTGCCTATTCCTACATCAATAATCTCATGGTCGAAGTCACAGCTGCTTCCGAACGAAGAAGAACAAACTGAGCCGGAATAGGTAGTGGAACCAACCATCCGTTCAGAAGTCAGGATTGAAACGGTCCAGTCGACGTTTGAATTCTGGGAACCCTCAGACTTGAGGAAAAGTTCCACAGGGACATAATAGGAGTCGTTTGCATGGAATTTTCTTCCAAAGAATTCCATCGAGGACATTAATGAGATAGACATGAATTGGACATCGTCATCTAGTGCACTGGCTACTTCCTGATCCTGATTTGATTCGGGTGGCTGGGTGCTGATTAGGCCGTCCATTCCGGAAGTCTGGTTCTGCCCGGGTTGGACGAAATAAAGTTTGTACAGATTTGCGTCGGGAGCGCTTTCTGAAGCATTGTATCTATGGGAATTTGGCATCTCCGAGGCCTCTAAATCAAAACCTGTAGGAATCAGCATCAATAACGCCAATGAGAGCGTAACCAGCGTAGTTTGACGGACTGAGGAGTCTAAGTTACGTTTTCGCACGAATGTGCGCCGTATCCGGGATGTTAAAGAGTTCGGGAGAATAGAGTGCGGGATGCATCGGTTCTAGGACGTTAACGGCCGCTCGGTTGAAATCGAAAGTCGATGCTCGTTGGGTTGCAGGGGTACCCGAGTTGGTCAAAGGGGCCGGACTTAAGCTCCGGTGCTTAGTGCTTCATGGGTTCGAATCCCATCCCCTGCACCATTAATTCTCGAAGTTTGGTTTTACCCTTGCCAATGTGCAGCCGAATTTCCCTTCGAAGCCCATAGGAGATATCTTAGTCAAGCAAACTACACCCGCCACAACATTTTCTGGCTCAAGGATATTATCCAGAATGATTGCTGCCACTGTTTCCAATAGGGAGTGCCTCTCGGAGATGGAGTGTTCAATCGAACGATAGAGGTACTCGTAATCAATCACCTCTTCAATTTGATCATCTTTTGGAGAATTTGTCCCCTCTATCAGAACTTCGATGTCAAATCGAATCGGTTGCTCCACTCCTTTCTCGTAATCGTGAGTTCCTATGTCCAGATCCATTACGACGTCTTCTAAACTAAGTGTTGTCCACTCCCTCGTCCCGAGGTTACTCAATATCGAGACCAGGTGAGGGGTGGTGATTGCCATTATACGCTCTCCTTTCCGAACACTGGATCGTGTTTCCTCTGTCTGAAGCGCTCTCCTGAGTCAACGAAGATTGTTTGTCCGGTTATTGAAGCGGAAGTAGCCAAGAAGGTAACCGCGTCTGCGACATCCTTGACAGAAGGGCCAAATCCTAGAGGAGATTGTGATTGGACGAGCTTAAGGGAATCCTCATCAAGTACGTCACTGGTTAGAACGTGTCCGGGGGCGACCGAGTTTATTCTAATTCCTGGAGCAAGATCGATGGCTAGTGCGGAAGTCAGGCCGTACATTACGAATCTGGAACTAGTATACGAAAGATAATCTGCATTTGGAGACTCGACCTTGAAGTCCAGAACGTTCACTACCCAAGATTTTCTTGATGTGGACTTGGCTAACTCTCCAATTAGGGTCAATGGAGCGAAAGCGTTTACTTTCATGTGTTCTAACCAATCCTCCTCAGAGAGGTTTTCAATCCTATCGAAAGCAAAGTAGGAGGCATTATTCACGATTCCGACAACTTCTCCTAGGGATTCAGTAGATTTCTGGATCATTTCTCTAACAGAAGCAGTGTCATTCAAGTCACAATGAATGAAACATGCTTTGCCACCTTTGGACTCTATCTCGTCCGCTAGTTGGGAAGCATCTCGTTCGGAATTCCTGTAATGTATGGCAACTGAGAAACCCTCAGATGAAAGTTTCAAGCAAATTTCTCGACCTATCCGTCTGGCACCCCCAGTTACCAGTACTGCGCCGCGCATGCAACGCGCAAGACACCTCACACTTTACCGATTGCTAACATGAAGTGGGACTTCGCAATGAGAACGGTTAATGTCGTTCTTCTATCCGCTTATTTCGATGGAGAGGCGGTTGCCAATCATCAACTCTGAAGAAGAAGGGGGCGGAGGTTGTGGAGGTCCGGTCGCAAATAGCGCTCTGGAGAAGAGGAAATCCATGAGAAAACGCCTCCCTTCTTGGTTCAAGACTTCCCTCCCAACTGGACATACTCAGTCGAGATACAACGGCACTAAGGAGAATGTAGTAACTCACGGATTGAATACTGTTTGCGAAGAGGCCATGTGCCCGAATGTTCACGACTGCTGGGGTAGAGGGACGGCAACCTTCATGGTTGCAGGGGAAGTTTGCACCAGAGGATGCAGGTTCTGTGCCGTAGGGACCGTAAAGACTCCTCCTAAACTAAATTCGAAAGAGTCGCATGAGTTGGCTGATGCAGTATCTAAGATGGATCTGAACTATGCAGTAATCACTGTAGTCAACAGGGATGATCTTTCCGATGGAGGCGCGTCGCACTACAGAGAATGCATCCTAGAAGTTTCGAAGAAAAACCCGGAAGTCGGTTTGGAACTCCTATGTTCGGACTTGGATGGAAATCTGAAAGCACTGGAAGAATTGTTGGTCGGTTTGCCTCTAAGAGTCTTCGCGCATAATGTTGAGTGCGTCCCTCGTTTGGACGATGTGGTTCGAGACAGGAGAGCTTCTTTCGGACAGTCACTCGAGATTCTGAGAGCAGCAAAAGAATTGCGTCCAGACCTACTGACGAAGACTAGTCTAATGGTTGGATTGGGAGAATCCAATCAAGAAATCACAGAGGCTATGGGAATGATTCGCGAAGCCGGAGTGGATATGATTACTCTGGGACAGTATCTCCAACCTAGCTTCAGACATCTTCCAGTGGACAGGTTTCCTGAACCGGACAGATTTGCAGATTGGGATAGCATGGCAAGGGAGATAGGATTCAGTGCAGTGGCTAGTGGACCATTAGTTAGGTCCAGCTATAGGGCAGGACTGCTATGGGAAGAGGCGTTGGGAGGAGAACCAGTGGTCTCACGTGACTCAAATGGTTCTGCGGTTAGCCACATGTTGTCTAGTAGTAGATTGTTCGTAGCGGAGATTGAGAACCCATGAACATGGGAGGGAACTGGGATGGCATCTGAGGGTAATGAGGGGAAAATCCACGTTCCGGACGCTCCGTTCAGACCTGGTGATGAAGCCAACTTCGAAAACTGGCCATGGAAACCAGGAGATTTACACATGCCGAATCCGAAAACCTGTCAATCTCAAGACACTGTGGATTTGGCCAATGGACTCGTAAGGGTGTTGGATGACGAGGGGGAGGCCTCTGGAGAATGGAATCCTGGACTTTCAGCAGACCAACTCAAGATTGGACTAGAGCACATGGTCAGACTGAGAATCTTCGATGACAGGATGATGAAAATGCAGAGGACTGGTTTGCTCTCATTCTACATGAAGTCATTAGGGGAGGAAGCTGTGGCCATTGCACAGACTATGGCCTTAGAAGACCAAGACTGGATTTTCCCCACATACAGGCAGCCAGGAGCACAATTCGTCAGAGGAAGGGATATGGTGAGTATGATTTGTCACTGCATCGGGAATGAGGAAGACAACATCAAGGGAAGGCAGATGCCCGTCCACTATTCATATCGTGAAGGGAGATTCATTTCAGTTTCTAGTCCTGTTGGAACACAGTTTAGTCAAGCGGTAGGGGTCGGCCTTGCGTCCAGTTACAAGGGTCTAGATGAGGTTACTATCACGTGGATTGGAGAGGGGGCTAGTGCTGAAGGAGACTATCACTATGCGTTAAACTTCGCAGGCGTATTTAATGCACCAGTTATCTTGAATGTTGTGAACAATCAATGGGCGATTTCGACGCATGCCAACTTCGCGACGGGGTTGGGCAATTTCGCATCCAGAGGAATTCCCTATGGACTTGCCTCGATTAGAGTTGATGGGAATGACTTCCTGGCCCTATATTCAGTAACCAAGTGGGCACGTGAGAGGGCTGCTTCAGGGTCAGGAGCAACACATATCGAGGTTCTAACATACAGAACCGGAGCACACAGTAGTAGCGATGATCCAAGCAGATACAGGTCGAAGGACGAACACACCAAATGGCCCGGCGGGGATCCAGTAATTAGGTTAAAAGAACATCTAATCAAATTGGGAGAGTGGAGTGAAGATCAGCACACAAAACTGGAAGAGAGAATCGATTCAGAAGTAATTGATGCTTACAAGGAGGCTGTCAAATTTGGAGACCTTGCCAACGGGCCGTATCCATCTGCTGACACAATTTTCACCGAGGTTTACGAAGAGATGCCATGGCATCTCAAAGAACAGCATGACGAGCTAATGGGTGGTTGATGTGACTAACATGAACATGATTCAATCTCTAAACAGTGCGCTTGACAATATGCTCGAGAATGACCCTGATGTAATCATTTTTGGAGAGGATGTGGGGTATTTCGGTGGAGTTTTCAGGACAACGGATGGATTGCAAAAGAAGCATGGTGCACATCGAATCTTTGACTCTCCCCTCTCAGAAGGAGGTATTGCTGCGACTGCATTTGGCATGGGGCTGAATGGCCTCAGACCTGTTGTTGAGATTCAATTCGCTGACTACATCTTCCCGGCATATGACCAAATTGTAAATGAGATGGCCAAAGTTAGGCATAGGTCTGGTGGTGAGTTTTGGTCCCCAGTAACTCTACGGACACCGGCAGGCGGCGGAATAAGAGGGGGACATCACCACTCGCAGTCCCCTGAATCACAATTCACCCACACACCAGGTCTGAAAGTTGTTTATTGCTCTACCCCTTACAATGCCAAGGGATTGCTAATTAGTGCAATTGAATGCAACGATCCTGTTGTCTTCTTTGAGCCCAAGAGATGCTATAGAGGACCCTTCTACGGAGATCCGCACAACGTCCCAACTTGGTCCGACCATTCGGAGGCAGAAGTCCCCGAGGGACATTACACAATTCCTCTAGGACAGGCAAGATTAGTTATCCAAGGGGAAGATTGCACGGTTATTTCCTGGGGAGCCATGGTTCATGTGTGCGAACAGGCAATCAAAGATAGCGGAGTCTCTTGCGATCTGGTAGATCTTCAGACACTAGTCCCTTGGGACAGGGATGCGGTTGTAAGTTCAGTCGAGAAGACAGGCAGGTGCGTGATTGTTCATGAAGCACCCAAGACTAGTGGATTTGGTGCAGAGATGGTGGCTTCCATCCAAGAGAGGTGCTTCTATCATCTTGAGGCCCCCATTCAGAGGGTTGCTGGATGGGACACACCTTTCCCCCATACTACTGAATGGGAATACATGCCCGGACCATCTAGAATCGCAGCGGCGATTGCAATTACACAGGAGGAGTGAAATGGGAAATTTTGTGTTTAAATTGCCCGACATAGGAGAGGGAGTAGTAGAAGGAGAGGTAGTGCAGTGGCACGTCTCTATTGGAGATTCAGTGTCCGAAGACGACCCGATTGTGGACGTAATGACCGATAAGGCCACGGTCACTATACCCTCGCCAACCAGCGGTGTAATCAGTTCCCTTAGCGGAGGGGTTGGAGACATGATTGCGGTTGGAACGACGCTCTTGGAGATTGACTCGGAGGGAGAAGAATCCGAAAAGCAAGAAGAAAAGGTGGTGGAAGAGAATGAAATGGAAAAAGGACCTGCTACTCCAACTTCGGCCCAAGGAAATTCAGAGATTAAGCCTACTCGAACTCAGGAGCCCAAGCCTTCTGTGGTTTCCGAATCTGTTGCACCGACTCAAACCACCACTGGACGAGTACTTGCTAGTCCGGCAGTAAGGAAGCGCGCAAGAGAGAATGACGTTAATCTGGCTAGCGTAAGGGGATCGGGTCCAGCTGGAAGAATCAGGCACGCTGATTTGGATGCATTCATCGCTGCGGGTGGAGCAATTTCTGGCGCGCCTCCCATGGCCTACTCAGTAAAAAGGACCGAAGTTACTCCAGTGAAGGTTGTCGGCCTGAGAAGGAAGATCTCAGAGCAGATGAGCCTCTCCAAGAGCAGGATTCCTCACTTTTCATATTTCGAAGAGGTAGACATTACGGAATTAGAGTCACTGAGGCAGGTTTTGAATTCAACCAGAGACCAATCTCAGCCGAAGTTGACATACCTGCCATTCATCATGCTGACTCTGGCTAAGATTATGCCAAATCATCCGGAATGCAATGCTCACTTCGATGATGAGGAGGGTGTTGTGAAGAGGCATGCAGCGGTGAACCTAGGGGTTGCGACACAGACTGATCGTGGACTTTATGTTCCAGTGGTGAAGCACGTAGAGGCCATGGACATCTGGCAGGCTGCATCAGAAATGCAGAGGGTTGCTGGGTCAGCAAGAGAAGGTAGCGCGAGCTTAGACGTGCTTACAGGTTCGACTTTCACCATCACAAGTCTGGGACGAGAGGGGGGCCTAGGGGCCACTCCAATCATCAACCATCCCGAGGTTGCCATCCTAGGAGTTCACAAGGCGAGAGAGATGCCCGTTGTCAGAAATGGCGAGATAGTAGTTCGGAGGATATTGAATCTATCAAGCGCGTTTGACCACAGAGTTGTCGATGGTGCAGATGGAGCATCTCTAATTCAGCACCTCAAGAGAATGCTGGAAAATCCAGCACTCATTTTCATGTGAGGAAATCGAATGGCCGAATCACGAAAGTGCCAAGTCTTGGTAGTAGGTGCTGGTCCGGGTGGCTA
>Ga0208522_1000132_pt1 | contig 48674 bp, 47 predicted proteins | sample ETNtaG_25_FD_185763 | JGI IMG/M metagenome (GOLD analysis project Ga0208522, IMG submission 185763) | Marine microbial and viral communities from oxygen minimum zone, Eastern Pacific Ocean - ETNP201302SV86 (SPAdes) (version 2) | ecosystem: Environmental > Aquatic > Marine > Oceanic ... | reverse complement strand
AAGCCGCTGCCGATGGTGAACCGCGGGTCAACCTTCATGGAAAAATCCATGGTGCCTGTCGAATTTCCATCTCCCACACCCGCACCCAGGCGCTGGCTTTTGCCTTGTATATGCCGGGACGATGAGACTTCTGACTCGAGAACAGGCTCGGGAACTGGACAGCCTGACCATGGATGAACTGGAAATATCTGGTCAAATCCTCATGGGCAATGCCGGCAAACAGGTTGCGTCGACAGCAAAAACCATGGTCGGAGATATTCATGAACCCCGGATCCTTATTATCTGTGGTAAGGGGAACAATGGCGGGGATGGTTTTGCAGCAGCAGCAGAGCTATTTGCCGATGGGTTTCGAGTTACAATCCATTCCCTGCCTGGCGAGCAGGATATTACAGGCGATGCCCTTTACTATTACCGGCAATGTGCTGATTTGAACATTCCCATTTCTTACGGATACGATATACCCGAACTGGAGGAAGCGGATCTGATCATGGATGCCCTTCTGGGAACAGGCTTCCACGGACCCATGAAAGCTGATCTTATCCCCTGGGTAGAATGGATCAATAGTGCCAAAACCAGGGTTCTAGCGGTGGATATTTCGTCGGGACTGGACAGTAATTCCGGCCTGGTTCAACCCGGAGCCGTAAAAGCAGATACCACTGTAACCATGGGAGCGCCGAAAGTAGGAATGGTCTTCAGGCAGGGTAAAGTATATACTGGTGCATGTGTTACCGCGGATATTGGTTTTCCAAAGCTGGATGATATCACTCTTTCGGGACTGGATTGGGAATTATTCCATGAGTCAGCAGCAATCGAATTTCTCCGGAAACCGGAAGCAGATACTCACAAGTACCAACAGGGCAAGGTTCTGGTCATTGCAGGATCAACGGGCATGACCGGTGCGGCGGTTTTAGCTACCATGGGCGCATTGCGCTCTGGAAGCGGCTTAACGATTACTACAGTGCCGGAATCATTGAACGCCGTATTTGAAGCGGATATTATTGAAGGCATGACCCTGGCCCTGCCCGATCATAATTCTGGATGCCTGCAAGCAGAAAATCTGGATGATATATTAGATAAAAGTACATGGGCTGATGCTGTAGTTTTAGGACCGGGGCTAGGGCGCAACAAGGGTACACAGTTGCTGGTCAGGGAACTGGTGCGGCGGGTCACGACACCCATGGTCCTGGATGCAGATGGGCTATTTCCATTCACCCGAAACATGGCAGAATTGAATCAACGGCAGTATCCGCTGGTCATTACACCCCACATCGGTGAACTTGCCTCCCTGACTGCCATAGATAAAGAAGAGATAAAGAATGATTTTCCCAATGTGATTACGGAGGTCATGGCTGATTTTCACCATATTGCCCTGGTGAAACAGGTTCCGGTATGCATTTTCAGTGGACAGCGGGCCCTGGTGAACTGCTCCGGTAATCCAGGCCTGTCCACCGCTGGAACCGGGGACGTCCTTTCCGGGATGATCGGCAGTTTCCTGGCCGGCGGACTTGAACCGGAACTTGCGGCTGCACTGGGTGCTTTTATACATGGAAAATCATCTGATCAACTGGTGGTAAAAATGGGCTACCGCGGACAGATCGCTTCCGACCTTTTACCCATGATTCCCCATGTATTGGCCAATTATGAACATCTATAAAAAATTATTTTTTGCATACCTGGTTTTGATCCTGATGGTGTCCAGTATTCCCGGGAATTCTATACCCAAGACCTGGTTTTCCCTTGGCTGGGAGGACAAACTGTACCATATGATAGAATTTAGTGTATTAGGTATCCTGGCTTATCTTGCATATTACCAGGAGTTACGTAATCCATTTATCTATTTTATCGCCGGGGGGTTCTTATTCGGCCTGGTGGATGAGTTTTACCAATCGTTCATTCCCGGACGGTTTCCCAATGCTTTTGATATAATTGCCGATGGAATCGGTGTAATTTGTGGTTCTATTTCAACCCATTTCCTGAGAAAAAAAGTTCATGATTGAACAATTGAATATCAAGGACTACGCCATTATTGAACAGCTTGATCTTGAGCTGTACCCGGGGTTGACTGTCATTACTGGAGAAACTGGGTCCGGGAAAACGATTTTACTGGATGCACTGGCCGTTTCCCTGGGTTCCAGAGCAGACCGGGTGATGGTACGCCATGGTGCGGAGCGGGCAGTCATGGAAACGAAAATCGGTGGTAATACAATTCGCCGTCTGGTATCCCTGAAAGGGCATACCAAAGCGTATTATAATGATGAACCGGTTACTTTGACAGCCCTTAAGGAACAAACAGCTGAATCGGTAGATTTTCATGGCCAGCATGACCAGCAGCTGATTCTTGATGTTCAGCACCATATTCATTATCTGGACCGCTTCTGCGGCAGTGGACAACGGGTAAAAGAAATCCAGGACCTTTTCCAGGAATTGGTTGCTGCACGTACCCAGCTGAGTCACCTGCGGAGGTCCTCATCTGAACGCCGGAATCGCCTGGATCTGCTGAATTTTCAGGCGGGTGAAATCGATGCAGCGTCGCCTAAGGAGCATGAAGACGTTGAACTGGATAAGGTATACCGTAAACTTTGTAACCTGGGAGAAATTCAGAAGAAACTGCAGGAGATTCATGTGGCTCTTGTTCATGGAGACCATGCGGTGGCAGATGTGATACATCAATCTTTGCGTACTGTGGAATCTTTATCCAAATATGATGAAGAATTAATGAATATTGGTGATTTGATCCAGAGTGCCCTGATACAGATCCAGGAAACAGGATCAGAAATCACCCTGCGTTTGTCTTCTGCTGAATTCGAACCACTGGAACTGGCGAAGATCGAAGAGCGCGTCCAGGCCCTGGAAACTTTAAAGCGGAAATACGGCGGATCTTTAGAAGCGGTAATGCAATATCGCAAATCCATCCAGGAAGAATTAGATGATTTGGCTGGCAGCGGCTGCTCTGAGGAAGAACTGGTTCAGAAAATAAAGGATCTGGAAAAAAAATATTCGTCGCTGGCGATCACATTAAATTCGATTCGTACAACCCATGCTGTTTTTTTAGCTTCAAAAGTAGAAAAAGCCATGAAAACACTGAATATGCCCGATGCCCGATTTGAAATACGGATAACGCAAACTTCAGATAAGCAGGGTTTTGTTGCCCTGGAAAGCCAGTCAGTTGAAGCTGGCACCAACGGTGTGGACCAGGTAGAATTTTATTTATCAGCTAATCCTGGTGAATTGGTTAAGCCGTTGGCTGCCATTGCTTCGGGCGGAGAAGTATCCAGGATCATGCTGGCTATTAAATCTGTTTTTCAAAACCTGGATCCGGTCCAGACCCTGGTCTTTGATGAAATTGATACAGGAATTTCCGGAAAAGCGGCGGAAAGTGTAGCTGACCAATTGGTGAATTTATCCAACTCAAAACAGGTACTCTGTATTACCCATTTATCCCAGATCGCAGGCAGGGCTGACCATCATCTGCATATCACAAAATCCAGTAATAATGGCAAAACGAAAGTGTTTGCAGAGTATTTGACAGCGCAGGAGCGACCGCAAGTAATCAGAGATCTGTTCATCGGGTCTGATATGGTGAATGCGTAATGGATAAGATTATCATCGAAGGCCAAAATTCCTTATCGGGCAGTGTGCCGATAAGCGGCGCGAAAAATGCTGTACTGCCGATCATGGCGGCAGCACTGATGGGGAAGGGCCGGGCCACCATTACACGCGTGCCTGATCTGAGGGATACGCGAACCATGATCCGTTTGATGGAGATCATTGGTGCCGTCTGCGAATACGAAAACGGCACCTTGACCGTGGATGGCTCCATTGTAGATAATCCGGAAGCACCTTATGAACTGGTTAAGACGATGAGGGCTTCCTTTTATGTGCTGGGCCCTTTGCTGGCCAGGTTCGGGGAAGTACGAGTTTCGCTACCTGGCGGTTGTGCCTGGGGACCGCGACCTGTTGATTTTCATTTGAAAGGTCTGGAAAAACTTGGCGCCAAGATTACATTGGAAAACGGGTACATCATTGCCCGGTCAAAAAGACTGCAGGGTTCAGAAATACAATTTGAATTTCCATCCGTAGGCGCGACCGGTAATATTGTGATGGCTGCAGCAACTGCTGCCGGAACCACAATCATCCGGAATGCAGCTCGGGAACCGGAAATTGTCCAGCTGTGTGATTATTTAAACCAGATGGGTTCCAATATCAGCGGCCAGGGAACCACTACCCTGATCATTAAGGGTGTAGAGAGCCTGGAGTCGGCGGATATTGCAGTGATCCCGGACCGTATTGAAACAGGAACTTTTTTGACTGCAGGTGCCCTCCTGGGGGAGATTACCCTAAAGGATGTGTATCCCCATCATCTTGATTCTGTGCTAATGAAATTAAAGGAAGCAGGATGTACCATACGTACAACTGCGGATACTATAACAATTTCGCCGGCAGACTCAATTCAGGCCGTGGATATAACCACAGCTGTCTATCCCGGATTTCCCACAGACTTGCAGGCCCAATGGATTGCACTCATGACCCTGGCCCGTGGTTCCTCCATGGTTACCGATACGGTGTATCATGACCGCTTCAGCCATATCCCGGAATTGAATCGACTAGGGGCAAATATTAGGGTGGACCAGAATACAGCTTTTGTCCGCGGCGTTAAAAACCTGGTGGGTGCGCCGGTCATGTCTACCGACATCCGGGCCAGTGCTTCTTTGATTATCGGCGGGCTGATCGCCAAGGGAACAACAGAAGTGAACCGTGTTTATCATATTGATCGAGGCTATGAACAAATTGAGGATAAATTTTCAGCACTTGGGGCCAAAATCTGGCGGGAATCGGCTTAGTTTTTAATTGCTTTTTTTTCATGGGAAATAGTGTAAGTTTTTTGTAAGGTATTTTAAGATTATCCTTTTATGAAAGTAGTGATTATCGGTGGTGGAGAGGTCGGGTTTCATGTAGCCAAAGCTCTCAGTGAAATAGATTATGATATAACTGTAATTGATATAGATCCGGACAAATGCCGCCGGGCATCAGAGAACCTGGATGTCATTGTTGTTGAAGGCGATGGCGCCAGTCCCAAGACCCTGATTGAGGCCAACGTGGGTAATGCTCATTATGTCCTATGCCTCACCAGAGTGGATGAAGTTAATCTTATTGCATCCCAGCAAGCGCATGAACTGGGTGCTGATAAGATTATTGCCCGTCTTCGAAACCAGCAGTATACTGCGAAAAATTCTATTATTCGTCCGGAGAAATTCGGTGTGGATGTTGTTATTCATCCTGAAAAAGCTGCCTGCGAAGAGATCATTAGGCTGGTTCATCATCCTTATGCTGTTCAGGCCATGGAATTTGAAGGCGGACGGTTGATAATGCTGGGAATTAATATTTCCAAAGCTACGCTGGACATAACGGGTACATCACTATCCAAGCTGGTAAAACTTGTTGCATACAAAGCCCAATTCAGGTTTGGGGTGGTAGCAGTATTAAGAGGTCAGGATACAATAGTACCTCAGGCTGATTTTGCATTCCAAGACGGAGATATTGCATATTTTATTGTGAAATCGACCGATGTGGGAGAATTGATGACTTTTCTTGGCAGAGAAGTAAATGAGGTCAAGCGCGTTATGATAATTGGGGGATCCAAAATGGGCCGGTCCCTGGCTAAGGCTCTGCCAAATGAGGATATTAATGTTCGACTGGTAGATTATAACAAACCTAAAGCTGCCCATATTTCACACAAATTAGATGATTCGATGATTATTTACGGGGATGGGACGGATATTGAATTCTTAAAATCAGAGAATATCCAGGACGTTGACAGTCTCATTGCTGTAACTGAAAACGAAAAAACCAACCTGATAGCCGGATTGCTAGCCAATCATCTTGGGGCCAAACAGAATATTATGCATGTTGTGACCACACAATATATTCGGACAATCCAGGAAATCGGTGTGGGAGCTGTGATCAGTAAAAACCTGTCTACAGTGAATGCGATATTGAGAGAATTGCATAGTGACGTGTCTGAAATTCATACCATTACCTTTGATGAAATTGATGTGGATGTAATGGAATTTCAGCCTGATGTCGATTGCCTCGTAACAAAAAAGCCAATAAAAGAACTTGATTTTCCCAAGGATAGTATCGTTGGTATGATCAACCATCATGGTAAAATCCAGATTCCACATGGAAATTCGAAATTGTCCGCAGATGATACTGTACTGGTTTTTACCAAACCACATTCGATTAATAAACTTAAAAAGATGTTCGACGCATGAGAATTAAGACCCTGCTGAATATTCTCGGGGCACTGATAGCAATTTTAGGCATTACCATGGTAGTGCCTATTTTTATTTCTTTTGGTTATGGTGAAATGGACCGCGATCTCAACGGATTTATTTTTTCATCGTTAATATGTATTGGAATTGGTTTGCCTGTCTGGTTCTTAACGAGACATAACCGGTCTCTGACGAATCGGGATGGTTTTGCGATTGTAACTTTTTCATGGGTCATCACTGCTGTAGCGGGCAGCCTGCCCTTCTATTTATCCGGCGCGATTCCAAATATTACAGATGCATTTTTTGAATCCATGTCTGGCGTAACAACAACCGGCGCTTCCATTATCGGGAATCCTGCTACCTTGCCCCACCTGCCAAATGGGGTAGAAAGCCTACCGCATGGAATCTTGTTTTGGCGGTCTTTTATTCAATGGATTGGCGGTATGGGCATTGTTGTTTTTTATATTGCAATCCTGCCATTACTGGGTGTGGGCGGTGTGCAATTATTCAAAGCAGAAGTTCCGGGGCCAGTAGCGGATAAAATTACACCGCGAGTCAAGGAGACTGCTAAAATACTGTGGATCGTTTATGTGGGCATTACCTTCACCGAGGTAATTGCATTAACTGTAGCCGGCATGAGTGTTTTTGACGCAGTCTGTCATGCATTCACTACTATGCCAACCGGTGGATTCTCTACAAAAAATGCAAGTGTCTTCGAACAAAGCGCCGCCATTCATTATATTATTATTTTTTTTATGTTCCTTGCCGGTGTCAACTTTTCTTTGCACTTTCGTGCTATTAATGGCGACCTGAATTCTTATTTCAGGGACAAAGAGTTTTTGGTCTATCTGTGTGGTACAGTCATTATAACTTTTTTAATATTTATTGCAATCTCTCTTCAAGGTGATAAATACAATGCATACAATTTTCAAGAGTCATTATTTACAACGGTTTCAATTTTAACCACGACCGGTTACGGATCCGCAGACTATGAATTGTGGCCTGTTTTTGTTCAGATTGTGCTGTTGTTAATGATGTTTGTCGGTGGTATGGGCGGATCTACCGGCGGCGGAATGAAAGTCATTCGGGTTATGCTTTTAGCGAAATATGGCGCTATGGAAACAAGGAGAATGCTTCATACCAGGGCATTAATCCCAATCCGGATCGGGAAAAGGCCCATCAATGAGGATGTTGTTAGAAATACCATGGGATTCTTTCTTTTTTTTATGTCTTCATTCGCTATTGCAACACTGATCCTGTCCGCCATGGGCCTTGATCTGGAGACAGCAGTAGGTGCTGCAGCCTCTGCAATGGGGAATATTGGCCCGGGACTTGGTGATTTTGGACCCACGGAAAATTATGCATTGTTATCTATGCCCGGGAAATGGGTCCTGGCATTTTGCATGCTTTTAGGCAGGCTTGAAATTTTTACTGTAATGGTTCTTTTCAGTCGAACTTTCTGGAAATAGAAGATTCTCATGTTTATTCAAAAGCAGATTGAAAATCAAATTGGTATTCTGACCATCGATCACCCCAAAGCCCTGAATACCATGAACCCGGATATTCTTCGGGAAATGGATCAGTCTGTAAAAGACTTCATTGCGGATGAAAATGTCGGTGTGATCATTCTTACCGGGGCAGGTGAAAAAGCCTTTATTGCCGGTGCGGACATCAAAGTTATGCAGCAGTTGGATCGCAAAGGAGCCCTGGATTTTGGAAAGCTGGGTCAGGAGATCACCATGACCATAGAAGATTCCCCAAAACCGGTCATTGCTGCCGTGAATGGATATGCCCTGGGTGGTGGTTGCGAGATCAGCCTGGCCTGCCATATCCGGTTTGCCAGTGAAAATGCGAAATTCGGCCAGCCGGAAGTTAAATTGGGACTCATCCCCGGCTGGGGTGGTACCCAGCGTCTGCCTAGGATTGTCGGCAAAGGGATTGCCACCGAACTAATTATCGGCGGACATATGATCGATGCCCAGGAAGCGTACAGGATCGGGCTAGTCAACAAGGTGTTTCCACTGACAGATCTTTTGAAGGAGTCGGTCAAATTTGCACAGGTTATTTTAGGGAACGGACCAAATTGCGTTGCAGAATCTTTGCATTGTATTAACGAATCAGCCGGCCATTCCCTGATAGACGGTTTGGATATGGAAGTGGAATCGTTCAGCCAATTGTTTGAAACCGAGGAAACCACCGAAGGACTCACCGCATTCGTAGAAAAAAGAAAAGCTGAATTCCGGTAATAATGAAACGGTATGCCGTCTTGGCCATTGGAGCATTTGATTATATTCTAAATAAAACAGGTAATATGCTGATCCGTTATTGCCCAGATGAGGTGGTGACAGTCATAGACCCGGAAAAAGCAGGACAGACCGCTGAACAGGTGCTGGGCTGGGGCGGAGACATTCCCTGTGTCGCTTCTTTTTCGGAGGCAGCGCCGCATCAACCGACACATCTGGTCATAGGCAGCGCTCCCCCGGGCGGGGTATTGAATAATGCGCATCGATACGAAATAGAAAATGCGATTAAATCCGGATGCAATATCATTAGCGGCATGCATGTTTTCCTGAATGATGATGAGCATTTTTCCCGTCTTGCCGGGAAATATGATGTGACCATAGCAGACCTACGGCGGCCCCCAAACCCGCCGCACTTCCCAAAAGGATCCTGGAAAGACCGCAAATATCCTGTTCTGTTGGTTGTTGGTTCTGATTGTGATACTGGGAAAATGACCACAGCATGGGAGATCACCCGGTCCTTAAGGAAACGAAATCGCAAAGCGGAATTCATTGGAACCGGGCAAACCGGGATCCTACTTGCGGGAAAAGGCGTACCCATAGATGCTGTTGTGGGAGATTTTATGGCTGGTGAAATTGAATATTGCCTGGATCAGCTCCCCGCAGACACGGAACTGGCAGTGATTGAAGGCCAGGGAGCGTTAAATAATATGCTTTACTCCGGAGTCACACTGGGACTTCTCCACGGCTGCATGCCGGATTTTATGGTCTTTACCCATGAACCGGGAAGGGTTCTGGATGTATCCGACCACTATTTTCCGGATTTGAATGACCTGTTAAAATTGCATATAGATATTATTAAACCTTTTAAAAATTCACGATTCTTAGGAATGAATTTTCTTACCCTGAAACTTGATGACAATCTGGCACTGGAAACCTGTAATTCTGCACAGGGTCAATATGATATTCCCGTAACAGACCTGGTGCGATTTGGCGGTAAGGAGCTGATCAACGTGGTTGAAACTGCTATGGACTCATGGAACTAAGGTTTACAGCATACAGGATTCACCTGCACCATACGTTCGGGATCTCTAGGAGTGCCAGTGACTGGTATGATATTGTTTTTGTGTATTTGATAGACGGTGGTATTGTTGGCCGCGGGGAAGCGGCACCATCCAACAGGTACAATGAGTCGACTGAACAGATTCTTTCCATTCTGAAGCAGAAAGTTAAACTCCCGGAAGATTGCTCGAACCGGGAGACAATCTGGAATCATATATTACCACAGCTCAATGGGATTAAAGCTCTTGAAGCAGCTTTCAGTATGGCACTCTGGGACTGGTGGGGACATACGTGCGGGCGGCCTGTCCATGAATTGCTGGAAATGGATACCCATGAAATGCCCCTGACCAGTTTTACTATTGCTATTGGGGGATTGGATGAAATAGGACAGAAGGTGGCAGAAGCTGCGCCCTATTCTATTCTCAAGGTTAAACTGGGGACACCTGGTATGGACAGGGAAATCATTGAGGAAATTCGCCGCCACACGGATAAACTGATCCGGGTGGACGCGAACGAGGGATGGCATCCGGAAACTGCGGGCGAGTTATGCAAATGGCTGGCTGATCAGCATGTTGAATTCGTAGAACAGCCTTTCCCCGCGGACCAATTGGAGGATACGGCCGCTTTAAAGGAAATGTCACCCCTGGATATCTATGCAGATGAAAACAGTCTTCATTCCCCTGATATTCCAAAAATAGCTCATGCTTTTGACGGGATCAACATTAAACTCATGAAATGCGGTTCCCTTGAAGAGGGGATACGAATGATCAACCTGGCAAAATTCCATGAAATGAAGATTATGCTGGGCTGCATGGTGGAATCTTCCGTGGGAATTACCGCTGCGGCGCACCTGTCAGGGGCAGTGGATGCGGCAGACCTGGATGGTAATTTACTAATCAGTAATGACCCATATATCGGGATAAAAGTCGAGGATGGCCGCTTGGTGTTGCCTGATGGAAATGGATTGGGAACAGCTTTAAATAGCGATTCAACGAATTTGATGTAAAATGGACTATCATGTAGCAGACTTGTCGAAATGTAAAATCAAAATAAATGACTTCACGAATCGTGGTGCCCCTCGTGGTAAATTAATAAAATGAAAATTCTCGGAATAGAACATCTCGGCATTGCTGTGGAAGACCTGGCGCAGGGTTCCCCATTTTGGAAACATGTTTTAAATATGGATCATGTATCCACTGAAGTGGTTGCCGACCAGGGCGTGACCACGGATATTTATGATACGGGAAAAGGGAAAGTTGAATTATTGGAAGCGGAAAATCCCGATTCGCCTATTGCAAAGTTTCTGGAAAAGCGCGGACCGGGAATTCATCATGTATGCCTTGAAGTAGATAATTTAAATATTGCAATAAAGGAACTTAAAGAAAATAAAATTTCCATTATTGGGGATGATTATTCCATTGGTGCAGAAGGCTATAAGGTAGTCTTTATTCATCCTAGGTCCACTGGTGGTGTCCTGGTGGAATTGGCTGAAAAACCTACTAAATCTTAGTCACTGCCTGGCTGTTTAATTTTATATTTTCGATTCCTATGAGGGGAACGTTTTTTATCTGGTATAATTTTTATTGATTATCCCGTTAAAATTTACAGGAATCGCCATTCAATCTTAAAATGCCTTTCAACCTTGGCAATTTGATCCTTTTTTAATTGTTTGTAAGATTGAATCTATTGTGTCCCTGCAATCCCAGCTGAAAAACATTCCCACATCTCCGGGCGTGTATCGTTTTACGAATGAAAATGAGGAGATTATCTATATCGGCAAGGCCAAAAATCTCCGCAGCAGGGTCAGGTCCTATTTTCAAAAAGGTAAAAGCCAGTCTCCAAAGAATCTGACCATGGTCCGCCATATCCGGGGGTTGGAATGGATCGTGGTGCGCAGTGAAGTGGAAGCTTTATTGACTGAAGCCAACCTGATCAAACAGCATTCGCCCCGGTACAACGTGATGATGAAGGATGACAAGTCATTCCCGTTCATCCGGATCACCCATGAACCCTTTCCCCAAGTGCTGCTGACCCGCAAGGTTGTTAAAGACGGTTCCAGCTATTTTGGCCCCTTTACAGACGTACACCGATTGCGGACTACCCTGAAAGCACTCCATAAGGTATTTCCCATTCGCAGCTGCAGTTTCTACCTGGATAAGCAGGTAATTACTGAAAAGAAGGTAAAACTCTGCCTTGATTATCATATCAGGAAATGCGAAGGCCCCTGCGAAGGGCTGGTATCCAGGGAGCATTACCAAAACATGATCGATCGTATCAAACAATTCATGAGGGGCAAGACCAAAGAGATGACAGATTATATCATGGGGCAAATGAGACGGTCCTCCACTCAAATGCACTATGAGGAAGCGGCCATGTACCGTGACCAATTGCAGGCAATACGATCTTTTACAAAACGCCAGAGCCAGGTAGCTGTCGACTTTGCAGACCGGGATGTTATCGCTTTGGCGAGGAAGAGTGATATTGGCATTGCTGTGGTGATCAGGATCAGAAATGGACGGATTTTCAGCCGTGAAAAGATTCCCCTGAAAGGACTGGACAATCAGGATGCTGATACTATGAAATCGGTGATCACTCGTTTCTATATGGACAGTGATCTGATTCCCCGTGAAATTTCTCTGCCTAATTCACCCACCGATGAAAAAGAACTCTTGACCTGGCTGAAGGGGAGACGGGGTGGAACAGTCAGATTTTTATTCCCCCAGCGGGGTGAAAAAGTAAAGGAACTGCGCATCACGGCCCAAAACGCGAAACTTCTCCTTGGCGAATGGATCATCACCAGGAAGAAACGGAAGGAACAAGTACCAAAAATGCTGACTCAACTTCAGGAAGATTTGAACCTGGAGACACCTCCACGGCGAATTGAGGCATTTGATATTTCCCATTTGGGCGGGACAAATACTGTTGCCTCTATGGTTAGTTTTATCGATACCCGCCCCCGAAAAAAAGAATACAGGAAATTCAACGTGAAGACTGTATCAGGGATTGATGATTTTGCTGCCATGCGGGAAGTGGTATTCCGGCGTTATAAACGGGCCAAGGAAGAGCAGGGTAGCCTCCCGGACTTGGTTCTGATTGACGGCGGCAAAGGACAATTAAGTATGGCAGTTTCTGCCCTGCGGGAGCTGGGACTTGATTATATCCCTATCGTTGGACTTGCAAAAAAACTGGAGGAAGTGTTTATGCCAGGAAATCCTGATGCCCAGACCATTCATAAGCAAAGTCCAGGATTGATACTCCTAAGAAGGATTCGCGATGAGGCCCACCGCTTCGCCATCACTTTTCAGCGCCAGAAACGAAATAAACAAATGGTACATTCTATGTTCGGGGAAATACCCGGGGTAGGAAAGAAAAGGTTGGAAAAATTACTCCAGGCATTTGACGGCCCTGCGGCCATTACCCAACTCACTCCGGAAGTGATTAATGGGGAGACTGGGATACCCGTTAAGATAGCGAAAGAAATAATTAAAGTTGCGAAATCAATTTAGTCGTTTAATAAAGCAATTGACAATTTTTCCCACTCTTCTTCCATGGTGCCGTTAAAAGCTGATTCGCCCGCAGTTAGGTACCAATAATTGGCATTGGACAGATCGCCTTCTCGGCGGTGTAAATATGCATGAACTAATGCAGCATTTTTTGTATGGATCTCCTGGGTGATCTTATGGGCTTGAGTCCAGTCCCCTTTTTTCTCCCACCACAACGCTAGCAAAAGAGCCGTAAGATTATCCGGTGGGTTATTCTTACCAAGAGATGAAATAAATTGGTTAAAATTCATATATTAATTTAAATATTTCTTTGGATATTCGTTGTAAAAAAATAAATAGTCTGCCATTGCCCCCCGTCAGAAATACACTGTAAATTAGACAATATGGCAGAGTTTAAAATTGTCTCTGATTTTACGCCTCAGGGTGATCAACCCCAGGCCATCGCCGATTTGGTTCGTGGTTTGAACAGGGGCGAAAAATACCAGACCCTTCTGGGAGTGACCGGATCCGGGAAAACCTACACCATGGCCAATGTGATCCAGGAAGTACAGCGGCCAACATTGATCATGTCCCACAACAAAACTCTGGCAGCCCAGCTTTACGGTGAATTCAAGCAACTTTTCCCCCATAATTCAGTGGAATATTTTATCAGCTATTACGATTATTATCAGCCGGAAGCCTACCTGCCGGTAACAGACACATACATTGAAAAGGACGCCTCTGTAAATGAAGAGATTGATAAATTGCGTCTAAAGGCTACCAGTTCGCTCATGGCCAGGGAGGATGTGATTGTAGTCAGTTCCGTATCCTGTATTTACGGGATTGGATCCCCGGAGGAGTACAGCAAGGGTACGGTGGTGGTGAAACGGGGTGAATCTATGAATCGCCGCGATTTTATGTCCAAGCTGATCAATATTCATTATGCCCGCAATGATCAGGTGCTGGAAAGGGGCAATGTCCGTATCCGCGGGGATGTGATTGAAGTGTTTCCGGCATATGAAGATGCCTGTATCCGCATTGAGCTCTTTGGTTCTGATGTGGAATCCATTACCAAATTTGATCATCTTACCGGAGAGATAAGGGAGTCCCTGGAGTCGGCAGCTATTTTTCCGGCAAAGCATTTTATAACCGATAAGGAAACGACTCTGCGGGTCATTGAGGAAATTCGTGTTGAACTAACCCAACGACTGGATGAGTTACGGAACAATAACAAACTGCTGGAAGCCCAGCGTTTGGAGCAGCGTACAAATTTTGATATCGAAATGATGATTGAACTTGGGTATTGTTCCGGAATTGAAAATTATTCCCGCATATTTTCCGGACGAAAACCTGGAGAAAAACCCTTTACGCTGATTGATTTTTTTCCTGATAATTTTTTGACCATTCTGGATGAAAGCCACGTGACCCTACCCCAGATCCAGGGTATGTATAATGGTGATCGGGCCCGTAAGGAAACCCTGGTAGAGCATGGTTTCCGTCTGCCCAGCGCTCTGGATAACCGTCCCTTGAAATATGATGAATTCTTTCCCTGCCAGAATCAGTTGCTGTTCACTTCCGCCACACCCTCGCACCGGGAGCTGGAACTTTGCAGTGGTGTGGTGGTAGAGCAATTGCTTCGCCCCACCGGGTTGCTGGACCCTGAAGTAGATATTCGGGAAACCCGGGGCCAGATCGACGACCTGGTAGGGGAGATCCGCTGTCGGGCCAGGCGCAAGGAGCGTATCCTGGTGACTACATTGACGAAACGCATGGCGGAAGATTTAACCGAGTACCTTAATGGGCTGCAGATGCGGGTTCGTTACCTGCACTCCGATATTGATACTCTGGAAAGGGTCAAAATATTGCGGGAATTGCGCATGGGTGATTTTGATGTATTGGTGGGAATTAACCTGCTGAGGGAAGGGCTGGACCTGCCGGAAGTCAGCCTGGTGGCTGTCCTGGACGCAGATAAGGAAGGGTTTTTGCGCTCTAAGAGTTCTCTCATGCAGGTGGCCGGCCGTGCAGCCCGGAATGTGGAGGGCCTGGTGATCCTTTACGGGGATAAGACCACGGAAGCCATGGATTATCTGGTGAGAGAGACCAAACGGCGACGTAGCCTGCAGCACAACTACAATAAAAAACATGGTATCAAGCCTACTACGATCTATAAGTCCATGGATGAAATCATGGTTTCCACTGCGGTTGCGGATTCTGCCCATAATGAAGAAATCCTGAATACCCCCGCATTCAGAAAAGACCAGATGTCTAATCTTGACCGGGAAATGATCCTGGTAGAATTGCGTAAGGCCATGCTGGAGCATGCAGAGAACATGGAGTTCGAGCAGGCAGCCCGTATCCGGGATGAAATAGAAGAATTTGAAAAGGAAATGGAGACAACTGTATGAAGATCCTTGTCACCGGGGGTGCCGGATATATTGGTTCCCACGTGGTGTTTGAATTCATTGACCGGGGACATGAGGTAACTATTTTTGATGATTTGTCCCTGGGGTTGAAAGAGAACATTGATCCACGGGCCACCTTCGTGAAAGGTTCAACTTTATCTGAATCAGATCTCCAGGGAGTTTTTCGGCAGGAATTTGATGGGGTGGTCCACCTGGCAGCCTGGAAGGCGGCAGGAGAATCCATGACCGATCCGGGAAAATATGCCCGCAATAATCTGAATGGTACAGTGAATTTGATCCATGCCTGCGACCAGCAGAGCATAAAAAATATTGTTTTTTCATCCACAGCATCTGTGTACGGTATTCCTCACTATATCCCCATGGATGAAGACCATCCCACCGTGCCCATCAATTATTATGGGGAAACCAAACTACAGATCGAGAAGAACCTGGCCTGGTTCAGTCAGTTGAAGGGGTTACGCTATGCAGCCTTGCGTTATTTTAATGCCGCCGGTTACGATGTGCAGGGCCGGATCAAGGGCAGGGAGCGCAATCCCCAGAATTTGATTCCCATCGTTACGGAAGCGGCTGCGGGAATTCGGCCGGAAATGGAAGTGTACGGCAATGATTATGACACCAAGGACGGCACGGGTGTACGGGACTACATTCACGTCAATGACCTGGCCGTTGCACACACCAGGGCTATGAACCATCTTGTAGAACAGGACCAGGATGTGGTAGTTAATCTGGCCACGGGGGAGGGGCATTCTGTATTGGATGTGATTTATAAAACAGAGGAAGTTTCCATGCGAAAAATCAATTACAGGGTTGTAGGCCGCAGGGCAGGTGATCCGGATACGGTGCTGGCAGGGTCAAAAAAAGCATTTGAAATCCTGAAATGGGAGCCGCAGCACTCGGATCTGGAAACATTGATCCAATCCACCTGGCAGGTATATAAACATGAATAAAAAGGAGCGTCAGTCATGGCGATTGACATAGACAAATTACAAAAACAATCCGGAATCATTGGCACCTCGGATGGTATTCGTCAGGTACTGGAAATGATTGCCCAGGTGTCGCCGGTTGATATTTCGGTGCTCATCAGCGGTGAATCAGGCACAGGGAAGGAGGTGGTAGCCAAGGCCATTCAAAAAGCCAGTAAACGCAGCAATACTCCCCTGGTTATTGTAAACTGCGGCGCCATTCCGGAAGGGATTATAGAAAGTGAACTCTTTGGTCACAAAAAGGGTTCTTTCACCGGGGCTGCGGAAGATAGAAAAGGCTATTTTGAAGAAGCCGACAAGGGCACTATTTTCTTAGATGAGATCGGGGAAACACCCCTGGAAACCCAGGTCAAATTGCTGCGGGTTCTGGAAAGCGGCGAATATATGCGGGTGGGGGAAGCCAAGACCCGCTACACAGATGTACGCATCGTCGCAGCCACCAATAAAAACCTTGAAGAGCTGGTTCGAAAAGGTGATTTTCGGCAGGACCTTTACTTCAGGTTAAAAACAGTATCCATCGAGATTCCTTCCCTGCGGGACAGGATAGAGGATATTGGGCCATTGGTAGAACGTTTCGCGCTGGAATTTACCCGGTCCAATGATCTGCTTTATCGGGGCTTCATGCCGGAAGCAGTACGCACATTAAAACAATATGGCTGGCCCGGGAATGTACGGGAGTTGAAAAATTTTACGGAAAAAATCCTGGTCCTGGAAAGGGGTGAACGGATCACTGCGGGCATGGTGAAACGGGAGTTGAGTGATGCCCTTCCTGCTTTAGACCGGAATCCGGCATTGCCGGTGTTGGTAAATCAATCTACCGATAAGGCCGAAATCGATCTGATTCTAAGACAATTATTTCTCTTGAAGCAGGACACGGAAGTGATACAGAAAATCCTAGTAGGCGGTTCCGCACCTGAGGCCATGGGTTCCTCATTCCCACTGATGGATGGGGGCAAACCTGGATTGAATGTTCCGGAGCGATCCATGGAAATCACTGAGGAGGGTCAGCACCTGATCCGGGATGATGCCATTGGCGATATGAGCATAAGTGATCTGGAAGAGGAAGCGATTCGCCGTTCACTGCGGTTTTTTAACCATAACCGCCGCAAGACCGCAAAGTCGCTGGGTATGAGTGAACGTACGTTGTATCGCAAGATCGAAGAATTTGGAATTGAACCCAAGATAAAACGACGCAGCTGAAATGGATCGGTTAAAATTCGCTGTGCTTCTGATTTGTATGGTACTGGTGGCTTGCGGTTTTTATTCCATGGCCGGATCCATACCGCCCCATATCAAGACAGTGGCCATTCCGCTTATGGATAACGAAACTGCAGAGTTTGGCCTGGCGGAAGCACTGACTGACGGATTGCTGGAGCGTTTCAATGAAGAGGGCGTACTGGATATTGCAGATGAGTTAAGGGCCCATTCCATTCTGCGCGGTACGGTGAAAAAGGTCCATGAAGGACCCTATACCTACAGCAAGACCGAGTCCGTGTCTGAATACCGTTACAAGATCGATGTCCGCTTGGTATGGTACGATGTAAAACAGGAGAAAAATCTGCTGGAGGGAACCTATTCCGGATTTGGCGCCTACGGGCTTAGCGGAGATATTGCTTCAGACGGTATCGACAATGACAATGATGGCAAGATTGATAGCGAAGATGATGATGAATTTGGTGAACCGCGTACTTTTGCCACGCAGGTGGCCGTGCGTAAAATTGCCGAAGATATATTAAATGATATTATGACCACGTGGTAAAAAGGAATTAATCATATGGATACAGTGACGATTCAAAGTTTAAGTGCATACGAGGGGCAGGATGTCCAATTAAAAGGCTGGGTCTATAATACCCGTAGCATAGGCAAAATCTGGTTTATGATTTTAAGAGACGGCACCGGCCTGCTTCAGGGGGTGGTGGTGAAAGGCGAAGCCACGGATGAGACCTTTGCCATGGAACAGGAGTTGAATCAGGAGGATGCGGTGATCATTACCGGCAGGGTTCGCAAGGAGTCCCGGTCTGTTGGCGGTTATGAACTCGGCATCCGGGAAATCCGGGTGGTGAGTCATGTAGCAGAAGAATACCCCATCTCGCCTAAAGAGCACGGCACAGATTTTTTAATGACTAACCGGCATTTATGGCTGCGCTCCAAACGGCAGCATGCCATCATGCGTGTGCGCCACCAGACCGTGAAGGCAATACGCGATTTTTTTGATGGGCATGGGTTTACCCTGATTGATTCACCTATATTTACCGGGAATGCAGTAGAGGGGACCACCACCCTTTTTGCAGTGGATTATTTTGAACGTTCCGCCTACCTGACACAAAGCGGCCAACTTTACCAGGAAGCGGGGGCTGCGGCGTTTGGAAAAACATACTGTTTTGGTCCAACCTTCCGGGCTGAGAAATCCAAAACTAGGCGTCATCTTACGGAATTCTGGATGGTGGAGCCGGAAATGGCGTATTGCGATCTGGACGAAAATATGGATTGGGCAGAAAAACTGGTCTGTTTTATTGTAAAGCGTGTTCTGGAGAACAGTAAAACAGAACTGGAAATCCTGGAAAGGGATTTGTCTTTGCTGGAGAGGGTTGTAGCGCCTTTTCCCAGGATCACCTATGATGAAGCAGTTAAGATACTGGCGGACAAGGGGGCAGATTTTGAATGCGGCTCTGATTTTGGTGCCGTAGATGAAACCATCATTTCGGCACAATTTAACCAACCAGTGATGATTCACCGCTGGCCTGAAAGGATCAAGGCATTTTATATGAAACGGGATGAGCACAACGAAGAACTGGCTCTGGGTGTGGATATGATTGCGCCTGAGGGCTACGGTGAAATTGTGGGCGGAGGACAGCGTGAAGATGACTTGGATATCCTCATGAACCGGATTCGGCACCACGATCTGCCCATGAAACCATTCAAATGGTACCTTGATCTGCGTAAATACGGCTCTGTGCCTCATTCCGGGTTTGGCCTGGGTCTGGAGCGCACAGTAGCCTGGCTTTGCGGTACCAAGCATATCCGGGAAACCATTCCATTTCCGCGGACCATGTCCCGGTTGGAGCCGTAAATGACATTTGGGGCACGGATTTCAGTATTTGGAGGCCGGGATATTGATGATTCTATCTATGATGACACTGTTCAGATCGGCAAGAAATTGGCCAGGGAGAATTACCTGGTGTTTTGCGGTGGCGGCCCCGGTGTTATGGAGGCAATTTCCAAAGGTGTCACCGAAGAAGGCGGAACTGTAATCGGCATTCTGAAAGGGAAAACACTGATAGAAGGAAATGAATATTTATCCATCCCCGTCGCCACGGGAATGGATATTGGCCGTAATGTGATTCTGGCTTACAATTGCGACGCCGCGGTTGCCATTTCCGGGCAATACGGTACCATGAGTGAGATCGCCTATGCGCTGCAGTTGAATAAACCGGTTATCGGCTACAAAACCCTGGGGATAGACAATGTGGTTCATGCACAGACGACGGATGAGGTACTATCCGCATTAATGGCTGCCCTGGACGATGCATAGGATTGATGTAATTATTACCGGTCGTGTCCAGGGCGTGTGGTTTCGAAAGTATACCCAAAACAAAGCAAGAGAGCTGGGTCTTACAGGCTGGGTCCGTAATGAAACCAATGGCACCGTATCCTTGATCGCAGAAGGAGATGATGAACCATTGACGAAATTAACAAAATGGTTGCAGAGAGGTTCGCCCGGCGCCAAGGTAAATACAGTGAATGTGAACTGGGAAGAGGCACAGGAAACATTGAAAACATTTGAGATCATCAGATGAAAATTGCACTTTGCCAGATCAATTCCACAGTGGGTTCTTTTGAGAGTAATAAGGATAGCATATTAAAGTATTACAAAGATAGTATTCAATTAAATGCAGATATTATTATATTTCCAGAATTAGTTACTACTGGATATCCACCTCAGGACCTGTTGTGGGAAAATGGTTTTGTGGAAGCAAATTTGCAACTGGTAGAGTCAGTTGCTGCCCAATCATCAACTCCGGTCATAATGGGCTATGTGCGGCAGGAAAACGGCAGGATCTTTAATGCTGCAGCGTTATGCTATGGCGGGAAGTTACAGGGCACAGCGGATAAAATCCTGCTGCCTACCTACGATGTATTCGACGAAGATCGTTATTTTACAGCTGGCAAAACTCCCAGCATTTGGAACATACCGCTGAAAGATGGAACTGTGTGCGTTGGAATCCAGATCTGCGAAGATTTATGGGATCATGATTATGCCTGCAAGGTCAGTCAGGTTCAAAAAGAAAACGGAGCAGAAGTTCTGGTTAATATTTCGGCATCCCCCTACCACAAAGGTCGACTGCAGGAGCGTGCGGACCTGATTTGTGAAAAGGTTCAGGAAACCGGCCTGCCTTATCTGTATTGTAACCTTGTGGGCGCCCAGGATGAACTGATCTTTGATGGTGAATCCCTAGCCTTTGACGCCCGGGGCAACCCCCTGGGCCGAGGACGGGTATTTAAAGAAGATCTTTTCCTGGTTGATCTTGATGGCGGTCCCTACAGAGAATTGACTATTCTGCCCAGAGAAGAAAAAATGTACGCGGCCCTTTGCCTGGGTGTAGCTGATTATTTTAAAAAAACCAGCCATACAGAAGCAGTGATCGGTCTATCCGGTGGTATTGACAGTACCCTCGTAGCCTGTATTGCTGTGGATGCCTTGGGTGCAGACCATGTCCATGGAATTTCAATGCCTTCCAAATATTCAAGCGACCACAGTGTATCTGATGCCAAAAAGCTGGCAGAAAACCTGGGGATCGACTACCGTATCCTCCCAATCCAGGATGCGGTGGGTGGCTTGGAAAAAGTTCTCTATCCTCATTTTCTGGGGCTGGAGAGTGATGTTGCGGAAGAAAATCTTCAGGCCCGTATCCGAGGGAATCTGCTCATGGCCCTGTCTAACAAATTCGGCTGGATGGTACTTTCAACAGGAAACAAAACGGAACTAGCCCTTGGTTACTGTACTCTTTACGGCGACATGAGCGGTGGATTGGCGGTGATCTCGGACCTCAGCAAGTCTGATGTTTACGCCCTATCCAATTGGATCAACGAACAAACCCCTGGCAGAATTCCTGCAAGCTGTGTTACCAAACCGCCCTCGGCAGAATTAGCGCCTGACCAGGTGGATCCATTTGATTATTATATCGTGAGCCCCTTAGTGGATGCCATCGTTGAAGATAGAAAATCACCAGCAGAACTGATAAAAAATGGTGCCGATCCAGGCCTGGTTGATGACCTGTATCAGCGCATCCGTTTACATGAATACAAACGCCGTCAGGCTGCCCCCGGGCTAAGGGTCAGCGCCAAAGCCTTTGGCGTTGGCCGACGTATTCCCATTGTCAATCATTACAAAGGAAAATAACATCCATGAAAAAAAAGATGATATATTTATTTTTCATTTCAGCCCTGCTGCCATTGCGGGGACAGGTACAGACACCTTCAGATTTCTGGAACAGTCAATCCGATGGGGAGAAAGTAGCATTTATTAATGGGGCTTATGCTGCTATTTCCACTTTGAAAAACCATCACCAGCTCGAGGTGAAAAAACAGTATATGCATAATGATAATTGGGTAGAACCCTATTATATCCGGCGCTTTTACGATATTGCCGATGAATACAGGTCCAATGAAGTGGGTTATAACCTGAAGATTATTGCCATGCATATGGACGCCTTTTATACAAATTCTGATAACTCCAGGATCCCGGTAATGGAATCCCTGCGCATCGTCTCTCTGATCCAAGACGGTGATCGGGACAGGGCTAATTTGCGTTTGCTGAAAGCTCAGAGAAAGCATAACAAATAATAATTTGATTTCATTTTTTAACAATTCCGCAGATCTTGGGTCTCATAGTGTATATTTGGAGGCACTCATGAAACATATCAAATCATTGATTGTTATTCTATTACTTTCTTCCCTGGCCTTTCCCGGTCACAGAAAATCACATTTTCGCAAGCATGGCAGACACCATCGTCACGTCATTAATAAAACCCCCCGGGTCACTTTCCGCATTGGTACTCATTGGGGATGGAGACATAACTGCCACGGCCATGAAAGAGTGGTAATTGTTGACGATACAAAGAAGGTAAAAGAAGAATCAGCCGAAGAAATAATGGCTCAAATTGAAAAAATGGCTGAACTCAAGGAAAAAGGATTGATCACCGAAAAAGAATATGAAAAAAAGAAAAAGGAATTATTGAAACGCATATAATTGTAATTCCTGCTATATTTTATTGAATGAAAATCACCATACAAAAACTGACTGGGGAAGAATTGGAATCCATGGGAGTATTTAAATGGCCGATCTGGTCCTGTGAAATATCGGAATTCCCCTGGTCTTACCCCGTACAGGAAACCTGTTATCTCCTTGAAGGACAGGTAAAAGTAACTACCGATTTGGAAATAGTGACCTTTGGTGCGGGAGATTTTGTAGTTTTCCCAGCCGGCCTATCCTGTACATGGAAAGTGCTTCAAGCGGTTAAGAAGCATTATTCCATGGACTAAATTCCACTTTTCTTTCTCTAAACCGCAAGCTCCTATCTGTAATTTTCGCGAATGAATACATCCCGCATACGGAATTTTTGTATCATTGCCCATATCGATCACGGAAAGTCCACCTTGGCAGACCGTCTGTTGGAAGAGACTAACACGCTCTCTAAAAAAGTCATGAAGGATCAGGTCCTGGATAGTATGGACCTGGAGCGGGAGCGGGGCATTACCATTAAAAGTCATCCGATCAAGATGCAGTACCAGCATTCTGACGGCAGGAATTATGTGCTCAATTTGATCGATACACCGGGACACGTTGATTTCAGTTATGAGGTTTCCCGATCCCTGGCTGCCTGTGAAGGAGCATTGTTGCTGGTGGATGCAGCCCAGGGAGTGGAAGCACAGACTGTATCCAATACCTACCTGGCAGTGGAAAATGACCTGACCATTATTCCCATCATCAATAAGGTAGACCTGCAATCGGCCATGGTGGAGGAAGTAAAAGCCCAGATTATGGAATTAATTGGCTGCAATGAGAAGGATATTATTGAAGCCAGTGCTAAGAATGGAATCGGAGTTGATCAGATTTTCACAGCAGTTATTGAACGCATCGCTGCACCTCAGGAAAATGATGATGCACCGCCCAGAGCATTGATTTTTGATTCCCTTTATGATAATTATCGTGGCGCTGTTCCCTATGTCCGTGTCTTTGACGGTGTATTGAAACCTGGTATGACTGTCCATTTTTTTGCCCACGACCGGGAATACGAAATTACGGAACTGGGGCATTTTATCATGAAAAAGGTGAAAACGAATGAATTGCGGTCCGGGGATGTGGGCTATATTGTGGCCAGCATTCGCCATATGGGTCATATTGAACCAGGGGATACTATAACGGTAAAAGAAAACAGGGCACAGGAGCCGTTACCGGGGTATAAAAAGATCAAACCTATGGTCTTTACCGGATTGTACCCTGTAGAAGCGGATGATTATGACCAGTTGCGCCAGGCCCTGGAAAAACTGCAGCTAAACGATTTTTCCCTGGATTTTATTCCTGAAACAAGTGAAGCACTTGGTTTTGGATTTCGATGCGGCTTTTTGGGTCTACTGCATATGGAGATCATTCAGGAACGTCTGGAACGTGAATTTGACCTGGACCTGGTGACCACCACCCCTAACGTGATCTACCGTGTTGTAACAAATGACGGTGAAACTCTGGAAGTGGACACACCAGCCAAAATGCCTGTAACCGGCGATATCAATGAAATATTAGAACCCATTGTAGCTGCGGAGATTTTAACTCCGAAAGAATACATCGGCAGTATCATGACCCTGTGTCAGAATAAAAGGGGGGTCTATAAAAACACAAATTACCTGTCTCCGGAGAAAGCACAGATTCATTACGACCTGCCTCTGGGTGAAATTATCTTTGACTTTTATGATAAACTGAAATCCATTTCCAGCGGGTACGCCTCCTTTGATTATGAATTTAAGGAGTTTGCTGAAGCTAACCTGCGTAAACTGGATATCCTGATCCACAGTGAGCCCGTGGATGCTCTTTCCACCATCTGCCATGCCGAGGATGCCTATCAGCGCGGTGTAGCCCTTTGTAGCAAGTTAAAGGAGTTGATTCCCAGGCAGATGTTTGAAGTCGCCATCCAGGCTGCGCTGAATAACCGTATCATTGCCCGGACCACAGTACGTGCCCTGAAAAAGAATGTAACCGCCAAATGTTACGGCGGGGATATCACCCGCAAGAGAAAATTGTGGGAGAAACAGAAAAAAGGGAAAAAACGGATGAAAATGATCGGCAAAGTAGAAGTTCCCCAGGAAGCACTGCTGGCTGTTCTGCAGGTAGATAGCGATTGATTTGATGATCTCAGCCTATTGGAGGTCCACTCGGTCCCCGCTTTATAGTTTCCTATTTACGATTCCCCTGTTCCTGATCTACGAAATAGGAATTTTCCTTACGGCCAAAGACAATATGCTTGTCCTGCGCAATGGTGCGGATGCACTGATGCGGCAGGTACTGGAAAATTTTGGGATTATTGGTTTACATGGTATCGGTGCCATTTTTCTGGCCGGGTTTGGAGTAGTATTCTTTATGCAGCGAAAGTACTGGCGGGATGCGGAGGTCCATGGCGATTACCTGCTGCTAATGATGGGGGAAAGCCTGATTTGGGCATTAGGTCTCTATTATTTTATGTCCAATGTGTATGTGCTGTTCATGAATCCCACCGGTCAAGTATTGGTCCAGCAGGTTACCCTGGCCGTGGGTGCCGGTATCTATGAGGAGTTATTCTTCCGGGTATTATTGATTGCCGGTGTTGCTGCCATCCTGGGATTTGTGTTTCAATGGTCAGATAAAATGAAGCGATGGATGGCCATGGCCATTGCCGCCGGTATATTTTCCGCTTTTCATTTTTTGGGTGAATATGCTGATTATTTTTCTTTTGATGTTTTCCTGATTCGTTTTTTTGCTGGACTAGCTTTAGGATCTTTGTACTTTATCCGCGGATTTGGGATCACCGCATGGTCCCATGCCCTTTATGACCTGATCGTCCTGACGCAAACTACGACGCAAACCTGATCTACTGTGTAAATTGCAGAGTGAAAATGGTTCAATATTTGGCGGCATGGGAGGCAATCATATCCATTTGGCATAGTCTGGATCAGGTTAGTCTTTTGATTATTTATGAATATGATAATCCCAGCGGCTTGACAACGAAAAGAATATTAGTTGGCATGGCAAGCCTGCAGCCAGGGACCAGCCAAATGGGGGCAGCTGTTAAAAAATTTAAAGGCATAAATTGTATATCTGGGAACCAATCCTAGCTTTGACTGTAATTACTGTGTTTACATCATCCATCCTTATGATATTAAAAAATAGCGGATCCAATAAATCAACCTGTGCAACGTACGGCCATGCCCTGATTGCCGGCAGCCAGTTCTGTGCCCAGTGTGGAAAGGAGAATTGATGTTCCCGGTGATTTATGATTTTGGTGTTGTTCGCATATTTGGATTTCAGTTCCACTTCGCCATTTATTCGTTTGGATTTATGCTGGTCATAGCCTTTTACAGCTGCTACTATTTACTAAACCATGATTTAAAGCGGGCGGGCTATGATGCAAAACTGGCCGCGGATATTGTTTTCTGGGCAGCTGTGGGAGGTATCCTGGGCTCTAAGGTGTATTATTTACTGGAAAACCTGGACCGGGTTATTGATGATCCTGCAGGAATGATATTAAGCGGATCCGGACTTGTATTTCTTGGAGGGCTACTGGGCGGACTGCTGGCTGTTACCCTGTTGCTTCGGAAACATAAATTACCATGGCTTGTATTTGCAGATCTGGTTGCACCTCTGCTTATCCTGGGTTCCAGTATAGGCAGGATTGGATGTTTTCTGGTGGGGGATGATTATGGCCTGCCCAGCAAACTGCCCTGGGCCGTTTCTTTTGAACAAGGTTTACCACCAACCACCACGCAATCATTCCAGGTGCATTATCCGTGGATTGATATAAGCGATTTTCCTACAGGAATTCTTACGGTGCATCCAACACAGATCTATGAAACCATACTGGCGTTCGGAATTTTTATCTATTTATGGAATAAGCGAACATCCATTACCTTACCCGGAAGCCTATTTTATCTTTATCTGATCCTGTACGGAACAGAACGGTTCCTGATCGAATTTATACGGACCAATCCCAAATATGTATTATCCATATTTTCCGGGGCACAGATTATTTCTGTAATGATGGTGTTTATTGGAGCCTATTTTTATATAAAACCAATCAATAGCGGTGTACCAGAAGAAACTTAGACTCTTCTTTATCCTATGGGTACTGGCTGGGGTTCTCACCGGACAGGTAAGCCTGAACATTGCAGAATACAGGCCGTTCCCGGAAAAAATTATGCTTCTTGATCTGCAGCCCGACCTGCTGAGCTGGTCTATTGCAAACCGGTTCCTGCTTTTGGACAAATCAAAGCATGAATTGATAGAATTAGGACCATTCGGGGATGTGGTCCTTTCCAGCGGTTTTGGGCGCAGATCCCACAGATATGGTGAATTGATATGGATAGGGAACTCTCCCCATGGAATCTGGATCGTGGATAGGCTGGACAATCAAATATCCGTATTGGACTATCGCTTGAATCCAGTGACCAGTGATGGCTTTGAACCACGAATATTCCCTGAACATGCAGCTGTGGATCCCTGGGGCAGGGTATATATGTACTCCAATCAGTATAACAGCATATTTTTATATGAAGGGGGGCTGGATCAACAGCCTCTTATTAATCTGAATCGGGTAGTTGATATAAGGGCATGCCTAAAGGATATGGAAATCAATCAGGATGGAGAACTGGCGCTTCTGGATTGTGAGGGTACAGTGCATTTTTTTAATGCACTGGGTAATTTTCGGCACTCCTACCCATCTCATGTCCAGAAGGCAGAATTTCTTACCGCGGTTCGCAATAAATGGTTTGTGTTTAACAGCGCCGGCAATGGAAGATCCGTCAGGGATCAGGAACCAGTTGAAATTCCAGGCGCCAGTATTCCTGTGTTGGATATTGCCAGTATGAACCGCTCCATCGCCGTCTTGTCCCGTGACCATATCCTTGTGCTGAATGTTCAGTCCCGTTAAACGTTTATTTCGTTTTGTTCTCTTCACGGGCTGGGTATTGGGCATGGAAGTACAATCTTATTCAGACACACTGCAGCTAAATGCTCCTTCTTCTATTCTGCGACTCGCCCATAAATTTATCATTCCGGAATCCATGCAGATTACCCATTCAGGAGATCTGATTCAGGCGGATACCATTGATTGGGTCCAAGGTATCCTGGTTTTGGTACCTGGTGATTATTCTCCAAATGCTGAATTCATCATTGACTATGATTATCTCCCAACTGGGCTGCCCCTGCAAGCTGGCCCCAAATGGAAATTTCTTCCTTACCTTGATTTGGAGGAGGATATCCCCCTGTCTGCCCCTGATCCTGCTCATGCGATGAATAATCCAGAAAGTCGTTTGTCAACGGTCTATTCATCGGGCAGTATCTATCGTCAACTCAATATGTCGCCAATGGGCGGATCTGATTTTAGCGGTGGTCTCCATATGCAGCTGAATGGAGACCTGGGCGAAAATGTACAGATCAGCGGTGTGTTGAACGATACAGACTTGCCGCTGCAGCCAGAGGGGACTACCCGGGAATTGGAAGCTCTGGATCAAATTTACCTTAGCGTAACACATCCCCAATACAGTGTGGATGCAGGGGATATCATTTACGATTATGAATATGCTGACCTGCATCATATCAATCGAAAGCTGGTTGGATTAAAAAATAACTTCCAAATTAACGAGTGGCAGGGGTCTGCTGTGTATGCCGGGTCTAGGGGCACCTTCCATACCCTAGAGATGAAAGGTCGCGACGGGGACCAGGGCCCCTACAGGCTGCACGGGAAAGACGGCAACAAGGATATTATTGTTTTGTCCGGTACGGAAAAGGTTTGGGTGGATGGCCAGGAAATGATTCGCGGCTATAACCATGATTATACCATTGATTACTCCCTGGCAGAGATTTATTTTACTGCCGACATACTGATTCATTCTGATACTGATATATTTTTTGAATTCCAGTATTCAGATTTCGACTTTTCGAAAGGATTTTCTGGAGGGACCCTGGAAAAAAACCTGAATCAGCATGGGAAAATATCCATAGGCCTGTTCCAGGATGCAGATCAATTTAAGCAGCCAGCATGGAGCAAAGCAGTCCTCGATTCTTTGAGGGCGGCAACCAGCGGCCAGGTACAGGTCGACAGCCGTCAAATCGATGACCAGGGTGATTATGTATTTCGTGATTCTATTTATGTATATGACCCGGATCACATGATTGGGGAAGGGGATCGGTATCAAACTGTTTTTTCCTACGATGGCAGCGGCAGCTATGCACGACAAATATCCCCGCTGGGACGCGTCTACTATGAATATATTCCTGTGGACCAGCGGGTTAGCACCATGGACCTGTATAGCCCTTACAAGCAACTCAATGCTCCCCAAAGCCACAGATTCGGATTTATAGGGGCCAACTATCAACTGGGAGAGCATTTATCCCTGGAAGGATTGGTTTCCGGTTCCGGTCTTGACCAGAACACATTGTCGGTTTTGGATAATGCAGGTCAAAACGGAATTGCTCACCAATTTTCCATCCGTGCGGATTCTATTTCCCTGGGGCCAGCCCGGGCACAGGTGATCGTTTCTGACTGGTACCGCAATGATTCTTACCAACCCCTGGGACAGGAAAATAACATTCGCCAGCAAACATATTGGCATGAAAATACTCTCTTTTCACAAGGTATACGGGAGACGGACCTGCAAACAGAAATATCGATTCCAGGCTTAGGGACCACACTATTGGAAAGGTCTTATTTAAAAACAGGGCAAAAGGATCTTTCAGCGATTCATTTGCAGCAGGATATCCGCTATCCCCGGTTTAATAATTCCTCCCTGAATCTGCTACAAATTCAAAAACCCCAGGGAATATTTAAAAAGATTTCCAGCCGGTTCAATATCCATTCATCAAATTACATTCCTTTTTTGCTCTACCGGTATGAGCATAATCCTATGGAAACTCAATTCATTGAATATGGCAGTGGGTTGACATTCACTGGCGAAAACAGGAATCTGGAAGCCGGTATACAGATCCGGACTAATGAAATCAATGAAGATACCCTTTCCGGACACTGGCAGCGGGAATCAGAGGACGTGGTTGGCTTTTTCAACTACAAAACCAGCCAGCGACAGGGATGGAGTCAGGATATTACCTATAAAAGAAGGTTAAAATCCTTTGCGAACGATTTATCTTCATTTGATTATTCACTGGCAAGAATTCACATGTCCTACCAGCAGGTTTCATCCCCATTCAGGTGGGATTTTACCCTGAAAACAGAAGAATCATATTCCGAGCAGCGGGCAGTGGTCTATGATTCGATTGGCCCCGGCCTTGGCCAATATCGTTATGATTCGGAATTCAACGCTTATATATCAGACCACAATGGTGCCTATATTGCCTATACGGTGCAAACAGGGCAGCGGCACCCAACGACTGTGGTGGAAAGTGTGCAGCGGCTAGCTTATGATTTTGGAAAAATGAAGGGGTTGCCGGATGTCCTAGTGCGGTCTGATACCCGGATTGATTTCAGAGGTAATCATTTTCAGGGAGCAGGATTACTGGAACCAGATCTAAAGGATTCGTCCCTGGCCAGGGCGCGGCTGGTCTCCCGGATGGAACTGGATTTTTATGGATTGAACAGGGCCTTAAGCTGGGTGGAGGTGCAGCAGTCATTCAGCGGGCTTGATCCCCGAGGAAATGACCTGGAGAGTTCCTGGGAAACGGGTGCTGATATTACTAGACACCTGACGAGGTCACTTGCACTGCAGGCTAAGAGCCGGTATCGTTCGAAAGAGATTCGATCCACTGTATCTGTCATGCGGGACCGATCCGTGGAAGGCTGGTGGCAGGAAATGCACCTGCTGCTGCACGGCAATAAGACAGCGGACATGGATTTTGTCATTCTAGGTGGTGAGGATAAAGGACTCCAGCAGGAAAAATCCTATTCCGCACAGGCGCTGGGATTTGCCTTCGATGGTCGGATATTCATTCGCAGGACAGGTCGGATACAGACAAGAATAGAGCGGGCAAATGTAACTGCGAATCGGGACGCTATCTATCTGCCGCCTGAAGCTTTGAATGGTTATCCTCTGGGAACAGGGATAAGGTCCAACACCCGCTTACAGTATTTTATCAACCGTTCCATATCCATTACTCTGTCCATGAATACGATCCGCGACAGCCGTTATAAAAAATTGACCACATTTCTAGGTGAAATTCGTGCGCACTTTTAACCTATTGTTTACTGCGATTTTCGGCCTTCTGGCTGCCCAGCCAGACCCCGTAACAATCCAATCCCTGGACAGCGCAGCAGTAGGCGGAAGCTTGGATTCTTTGATCCTTGGCGATCCGGATCCCACGCTTATGCTTGATTTGCACCGTATCATTGTATCAGAAAAAACAGCTGAATACGGAAAATCCTATAGGGTGAAACTTCTGGATACACTGGTCATCAGAAGCACAGAACCACTGCGGCAGGCCGTACTGCAGCAGATTACAAAACCCCTGGCCAGAACCGCCATTGGTGCTGGATTTGATCAACAGGTACAAACCCTCCACCAGAGGTATTATTTTTTACACCAGCCTGTACAATACCAGTTCGGACTGGTTGCCCCGGACCGGCTGGGAGGAATGGTCCATATCCGCCCGGCGTTTGAAAACCAGTTTTCAGGTATACTGGGCATGAGCAGATCCGGCCAGATCTGGGATCTGACTGGTGAATTTGATATGCACCTGGAAAACCTGCTGAAAACAGCAGGCTCTTATGATATGTATTGGAAGCGTGTTGATTCCCTATCCCAGATATTAAAATTTGAATTCATTGAACCGCATCCCTTTGGGCTGGATTTCGGCATCAACTGGAACTATCATCATGAGGTCATTCAGGGATTGTACACCTTCATGGAAAACCAGACCCAGTTCCAGGTATCCATGTCAGTATTTCCTGTGTTACGCCTGGGTTTTTCCGCGGGCAGGACACTCCCAACAGAAAAAGGGAGGGTGCTAGGATATTCGGAAGTGTCTTTTCGATCATTTACAGTATCTGCGGTCCATGATGAAACGGATCATCGTTTCCTGCCTGAAAAGGGTTATAAATATGAATTTCAATTGGATGGCGGCAAACAAAACAGTTCCGGTTTTCTTGAAGGCCAATATCAGCTTGCCAATTATTTTCCCATGACCAATCAATCTTTTCTGATGTTTGCATCCCAGGGGAGATCCATCTGGTCAAAGGAGGGTAAAATACCCAAAACAAGGTATTATTACTTTGGCGGTGCGTCTACCCTTAGAGGGTACCGCGAACAGCAATTTTTCAACACCAGCTATCAAGTGACGACCTTAGAGCTTGGATACCGACCTGTTCCTGTTTTGCAGGGAAATCTGTTTATTGATTATGCCACTACCTTCCCTGAACCATTACAGCATGGCAGACTGGGGTATGGGCTTGGGTTTACACAAATTAGCGAGCAAACCATTATTAAAATACAGTATGCAGTTCCAGGATCATTGGATTTTCAAAATGGAAAACTGCACATAAAGTGGATCTCTCGATTATAGGTCTTCGTGGGGAATAAAAGTAATTTTTCCTATGCAATTATATCGGCAATTCATTCTTTCTAATCTGCTCTTTAATTTTGTACTGTTTTCCGCCTGCGAACAAAAACGGGTAGCCTTGGGTGCCGACAATGAGATTCGTATTATTTGCTCAGAACTGGATAAAGAAGTGCTTGGTGAGGTGCTGGCTGCCATATTTTACGATACATTGTATACACCCCAGCCTGAACCCTATTATTATTTCAAGTTTTCTGATCCGGAGACCTACGACAATTTAAAAGAACAGGCCTATGTGGTTGTTGGAGCAGTGAACCGTGATCCAGGAAATCCCGGGCTGCAACTGCTGAAAAAACTGCTTCCGGAAGATCAATTCAGAGCCAGCAGCATCAATGACCCGATCCTGTTTACCAGAGATGTTCATGCTAACAAGCAGCTGTTCATGATTATGAATACCGGTTCAGCGGACCAATTAATGGCTGCTGCCAGTGAAAAGAAACAATGGATTCGAAAACAGTTTCACGATCAGTTTATCCGTCGACAGGGGCGATTTCTGTTTGGTGATGACCGCAATAGAGAGTTGGAAAAAATCATCAAGAAGGAACATAGCTGGAGTATAAAAATACCCTGGGGCTGGGAAATGATCCGCAGCATGCCCGATTCCAACTTTGTTTGGATCGGCAGGGAAATGCCTTTTCAATGGATCAGTATTCACTGGAAAACAGGAATATACGTGAAAAATGAATTAACTGCCGGACAGTACTTATGGAATTGGCCGAGAAATCACTACAGATCGGTGCAGTTCAGTGATTATCATTTCCAGTTGAAAAATACAAAATTTAAACGTCATAACGCCTGGCGCATGGATGGGGTTTGGGAAACGATCAATGAAATGGAAGCAAAGGGTGGACCCTTTAGGTCCTATCTCTTTTATGATGAAGAAAATGACCGTACCTACCATATTAATATGCTGATCCATAACCCCGGAAATGATAAATCCCTGTACATGAGGCAGTTGGACCTGATCGCGAAAACATTTAAGGCGGTACGATAAAATCATGCGCAGTATACTGATTACTGGTGCGTTTGGACAGGTAGGATCTGCTTTAAGCAGGATTATGTACCAAGAATATGAGTTGACCCTGACCGATAGAACCATACCGCCCGGCGGAAAAGGGATTTGCCTGGATATCCGCAATGCCCTGGCCCTTGGGGAAGTGATAAAGGCGGTGCAGCCGGATGTGATCATTCATCTTGCAGCAATGACCAGCGTGGACGGCTGTGAGCTTGAACCAGAATGTGCCGCTGAAGTGAATATTGCCGGTATGAAGCATGTATGTAGTGAATACTCTGGACATATTATTTATTTGTCCACCGATTATGTATTTAACGGCGAGAATGGCCCCTATTCTGAGACCGACCCAACGGATCCGATCAATGTATACGGGGCCACCAAGCTTGCGGGAGAACGGATACTGCTGGAAAACAATCCAGACCATCTGGTCCTGCGAAGTAATGTTGTATATGATTACAATCCCAATACCCAGGCAAGCTTTTTAAACTGGGTCATTAAATCGCTGAAAAATAAGCAGGAGATCCAGGTGGTCCATGACCAGATCAACAATCCTACCTGGGCGGAGTCCCTGGCCAGGGTAATAGAACTTTGTATAGAGAAGGAAATCTGCGGTGTAGTCCACTGGGGAGATGCTGACTATATGAATCGGCTTGATTTTGCGGTGAAAATTTCCAATGCTTTCGATCTGAATGCCGATCTGATCAAACCAATAACAACGGAAGAATTGAACCAATCGGCACAAAGACCATTAAATTCGGGGCTGAAAACTGATTATCTAAAAAGCCGGTTGGGTATCACACCACCAGCGGTTGAAGAATGCCTCGTGACCATCCGGGACAGAATTTTGCAATGAAAACACTAATTATTTCACCAACCTACAACGAAAAGAAGAATATTAAAGCTCTGGTAGCGCAGGTATTGAACCATAATCTTGATTATCATTTGCTGATTATCGATGATAATTCTCCGGATGGTACAGCAAGTGCAGTGAAAGAACTGCAAACTGAATATACCAACCTGCACCTGGAAGAACGGCCTGGAAAAGCCGGCCTGGGCACGGCTTATATCTATGGATTTAAATGGGCGCTGGAACGGGACTATGAGGCTGTAGTGCAAATGGATGCCGACCTTTCTCATGACCCCAGTGATGTACCCAGGCTGGTTAAACAGTTGGAAGCTCATGACCTGGTCATCGGTAGCAGATACATCCATGGTGTCAGTGTGGTCAACTGGCCTATTCGCAGGCTGATCCTCAGTTATGGTGCAAATTTGTATTCAAGTATTGTTACGGGGATGCCCCTTAAGGACAGCACCGGGGGCTTTAAGGCCTGGCGCCGTGAGGTCTTAGAGACAGTACAGTTGGATCAGGTACGTTCCCAGGGGTATTCATTCCAGATAGAAATGAATTTCAGGACCTGGCGCCGGGGATTTACTATCATTGAAGAGCCAATCATTTTTACTGATCGAACCATCGGAGAATCCAAAATGTCCAAGACCATCATGTACGAGGCTATCTGGATGGTCTGGAGGTTACGGATCTGGAAAATATTTGGCTGGATCTGAGTCCTTAACAGTTTATATCCTGAATGACCATTTCCATCTGTATTGTAACTCTTGACGCCGGAAAACTATTAAAAAAATGTCTCGATTCGATTCCAGCCGCCCTGGGCAATTTAAGTTACGAAATCATCATTGTTGATAATCATTCCAGGGATGGTACCCTTAAAATGCTCCAGGAACATTACTCCCATATAACCCTGATTCAAAACAGGGTCAATAAGGGGTATACCAGGCCCATGAATCAGGCCCTGAGCCAGGCCAAAGGCGCCTACTTGCTGCAGCTGAATCCAGATACTGAATTAAGCCCGGGATCGATCAAATCATTGTATGAGTATTTACAGGGAAACCCTGACGTGGGCATATGTGAACCTAGAATTATTGGAGATGATGGACATTTTCAAAGGTCCACCCGGCGCGGTATTGCTACACCCTGGGCGACCATTACTTATTTCCTGGGGTTGAGCACCTTTTTCCCTAATAACCCTGATATGACACAGTACAGACTTGAGCACCTGGATGAATATGCTCTCTCAGAAGTGGATGGTGTCTCGGGCACCTGTATGCTGTTTCGCAGGGCGGTGCTCAACGATATCGGGTACCTGGATGAACGCTATTTTGCCTACCAGGAAGATAGCGACTATTGTCTCAGGGCCAAGGAAAAAGGCTGGAAGATTGTCTATAACCCTGTTGTGACCATTTCCCATTCCCGGGGTCATGGCGGATCCGGCACCCAGCCTATGCGCTCCATTTTTGAATGGCACCGCAGTTATTATTATTTCTATTACAAGCACCTGGCGGCAGATTATCCTCTTGTGTTTAACTGGACCTATACGGTGATGATGGCCGGAAAGCTTATCCTTACTGAATTAAAGCATGTCATTCGCAGATGACAATTCAGGCATAAATGAAAAATGTTTTATTCCCTAAATTCAGCTGACCGTTTTCCAAAATATTTTCTTTTAAGAATGATGTCTGTCGTCCAAGACCTAATAGAAATTTAATCGCTGAAATTACATGGCAGTCTATTATTTACAATTTGAAAAACCAATCCAACTATTGGATGATAAAATCCTGGAACTGGAAGCGGCCAATGAGTCCAGTCGGGATAGCGTAAAACAGATTACTGCATTAATGGAAGAAAGGTCCAGGGTAATCGCAGAAATATATTCCAATTTGTCCCGCTGGCAGCGGGTGCAGCTGGCCCGTCATCCAAACCGTCCCTTTGCACTGGATTATATACATTATTTTTCTCCGGAGTTCATTGAATTGCACGGGGATAGACATTTTATGGATGATCCGGCGGTTGTATCAGGGCTTGGGTTCCTTGCCGGCAGAAAAGTGGCCTGGGTCGGTCAGCAAAAAGGACGCAGTACCAAAGAAAACCTGCACCGTAATTTTGGAATGATGCGGCCGGAGGGCTACCGCAAGGCACTGCGGGTCATGAAGCTTGCAGAAAAGTTTAAACTTCCGGTGATCACACTGATGGACACCATGGGTGCCTATCCTGGTATTGGCGCTGAAGAGCGGGGACAGGGTGAGGCCATTGCCCGGAATTTAATTGGAATGGCTGGCTTAGAGGTGCCTATTATCGGGGTTGTGATCGGGGAGGGCGCCAGCGGCGGTGCCCTGGGGATCGGGCTATGCGACCGCATCCTGATGATGGAAAATACCTGGTATTCGGTCATAAGTCCGGAGGGGTGTGCCTCCATTCTGTACCGCGATGCTGCACGGGCGGAGGATGCTGCGGAGGCACTAAAACCTACTCCCGAGGATTTAAAAAAACTGGGCATCTGCGATACAATCATTAATGAACCGGACGGCGGCGCCCACCGGAATTTTAAAGCGTCTGCGGATTTGCTGAAATCTGCACTTATTGAGGCATTGGATGAATTCTCTGGCATGGATCCTGAGTCCTTGTTGGAAGGACGGATCCACAAGTACGATCAACTGGGTATCTTCCAGGACGATTCGTGATCAAATATTGTTACCCGCTCAAGGTGTATTACAAGGATATTGACCAGATGGGAATTGTCTATTATTCCCGCTATTTTGAATATTTTGAAGAAGCCAGGACGGAAATGCTTGCCGCCATTGGGCTGAAGTATTCTGAAGTGGAGGCACAGGGATTTATGCTGCCCGTAATTGAAGCACATGCAGAATATAAAAAAGGCGCCTCCTTCGAGGATGAAATAATTATTGAGACCAAGATTGCTGAGCCGCCGAAAGCCCGCTTGAAAATCAGGTACGAGGTCAAATTAAAGGAAGGAGATGATCTGCTGTTGAAAGGGTACACCATTCATGCATTTACCAACAGGGCAGGCCGTCCTGTAAAAGCACCAAAACATATTCTGGATGTGATCAATCCACATTTTATTTAAGGAGCATACGTGAAAAAAATACCTATCATGGCAGCCAGCCTACTGGTTTATCTATCCTGCAGCAGCAAGGAAACCTATCCCTGGGCCCATAGCGATTTCAAGTCCACTTTGTCGAGTGCAGGAGACAGACTGGTAATGGCAGATTTTGAGACTGATTGGTGAGTATGGTGCGATCGGCTGGATGCCGATACTTACACGGATCATTCTGTAATTACGTTTGCGAAACAACACTTAAATAGTATCAAGATAGATGCAGAAAAAGGTGATGGTATAGAACTGGCAAAAAAATACAATATACGGGGATTCCCCACGATTGTTTTTCTGGATAGAAGCGGTGATGAGATTGACAGAATGGTAGGGTATCGCCCGCCGGATACATTTTTGCAGGAATTAGAGCGCATCAGGGCAGGCCGCAATACATTGCCGGCGCTTTTAAATGAATTTGAAAAAGACCCGACCCGGTTCAGAACTCTTTTCACCCTGGCAAATAAATATGAAAAAAAGGGTGACATTTTATCAGCAAAATTGATGGTTGATGCCATTCTGGAAGCGGGTACTGATTCGGCGGGTACAGCAGAATTCTATTCCATTTTATACAATGCCCGGGAAGCCAGGGATCCCCTGCCGTTAGTCCAGTATGCAGATGCGCATCCAGATGGAGAAAGAGTTGTAAAGTCACTCAGGGAAGCCATGTATATATTACGCAGGGAAAAGAAAGAACCCGAACTGGAAGCCAGCCTCTATATCCGACTGATCAATTTATCCGATAAACCAAGCCCCAATGAATGCAACAGCTTTGCCTGGAGGATGAGCCAGCTGGAAATCCAATTGGAGATGGCTCTGGATAAAGTGACGTGGGCTGTCGCCAATGCCCCAGATGAAAATCAGAAGTACATGTTCATTGATACAAAAGCTGAAGTGCTATGGAAAATGGGCCGGGTGGATGAAGCTATTTCAGAGATTCAAAAATGCAGGCAAGGGAAGCCGGAGGATGACTATTACCGTAAACAGGAAGAAAAATTCCGTCAATCAATGAATACTTAATCAGACAATGCATTGAATCTTTTTTTTTGGACTATGCAATACTTTTAAATTTGATTTCGGAAAAATTGATTTATCTGGCCATCATTTAGGTTTTTTATTAATAAGATAAACCGCAGACATCGCCAAGATTCCACCCACAGCTGTGGAACTTTCCAAGGGTTCATCCAGCAAAATTATACTGAACAAGATAGCTGAAACCGGCACGATAAAAATAAAAGCGCTGGCCTTATCGGAACCCAGTGCAACCGTCCCAAAGAAATATACCGTTGTTGCAAATACCATAGCGCCGATGGAAACAAACAACATATGAATCCAGAATATCCAATCCATAAAGAAGATACTCAATCCACTACTGCCGATGACGAATGGGAAGAAAAACACAGCTGATAGAAAATAGACCCAGAAGCTGAATGTTAATGTTTGTATGAAAGCATGTGTCCGGGAAGAAATTAAGGTAAGGACTGCCCAACATGCGGAAGCCAGGATAAAATAAATATTGCCGCTATTGGTGATCTGTTCAAAACTGAAGTCCCAGACTCTCAGTACAATACTGCCGCCAATTAGACCCAGGAAAAGACCTAAGATGTCTATTTTTGAATAATCCTGGCGGAATATGATCACAGCGCCCATAAAAGCCAGAATTGGATTCATTGCGGGAACAATCACGCCGCCAATACCCGCTGAGCCCAGATGAGTGCCTACGAAGAATAATAGATTGTATAAAGAAATACACACAGCTCCTGCCAGTGAAAAAATGAACCCTTTTCTTGAAATAGATAGTTTTTGTTTGAAAAATACCAGGACGGGCACCATGGTCAGAGCCGCAAACAGAAACCGCCAGAATACCAGCACCACCGCTGGGGCATATGTACCCAATACCTTTGCATTTGTCCAGGAAAGACCCCAGGTGACCATAGCCAGGACCAGCAACAGTATCAGGCGGGTTTCTCTGGATGACCTGGACAATTAAACTTCTACTTGCAGTAGAATTGATGCAGTATTATTGTTTTTGGTAATAAAAAAAAGCACTATATAACGTGCCTTTTCTTCAGGGTATTATATTAAAAGTAAAATTTGCGGTTGTCCACAATATCCGCTTTGGACTTTAAATCGTCCAGCCAGGACTGGAATAACTGACTTTGTTTGCGGGCAAAGATATTCTTCTTCAAGGTTTCCTTCTGAACTTCGAATTCCGTGCTGTCAAAGGGTGAAACATCCATGAGCTCTATCAGGGTGTGCCCCCGGATGGTTTCCAGTGGACCAAGCAGGTCTCCGGGCTTGGCAGCTATGAGGGCGCCCACTACGTAATTGCTGCGACTGATCGATGAAAAACCCTGGGTCAGCGTTTTGGTCTCATTTTTGATCTCATCGATTTTGGGATCAATACTTTCCATAGCAGCCAAAGATTTATTGTTAGCTGTGATATCTACCAGCAACGTATTGGCCTTGTCCAGAGTGGCGACCTTTTCTTTGCGCCCTTTTACCCGGTTTCTAAGCTGCTGCTCCACGTCCTCAAATGGGGAGACGCCAGGCGGGGTGATGGACTCCAGGAAGAAGACCGCAAAATACTGTTCATTTTCAACAATATCTGATACGGTGCCAATTTTACTGCGAAAGGCAAACTGCACCGCGCTGCGCAGGGCACCGATCTTTTGAATCGTAAAAGCGCTTTCCTGCAGTTTTTCGTGGGTATGGATTTCTACTTTATGGGAGTCAGAAGCACTGGCAAATCCAAAATCCTGGGCACCGTAGCTGAAAAGGGTAGCCGCCCGTTTTAGGTTAGCTAGGGTGGTGGCACTGGTCTCAATATTCAGCAGGATATGGGAGGCCAGCATCTCCTCATTACCATCTTCGTCTTCTTTTTTATCGCGGACATGGATGATATGGTAGCCAAACCTGGATTTTACCGGGCCAACAATTTGACCCACATCAGCGCTAAAGGCTGCCTCCTCGAAAGGTTTTACCATGCGCCCTTTCTTGAACCAGCCCAGGTCACCTCCTTTACTGCCCTGGTTACCGGGATCCTGGGAATACTCATTGGCCAGGATAGAAAATTCATCCCCGGACCTGGCGCGTACAGTCAGTTCATTTGCGAGATTCTCAGTGGCGGAAGAATCATCCACAGAGGGTTCTTTTTTCCAGTAACAGTATTGAATGGTACGCAATTCACCCTGTTCAAAGTCTGCCAGAGAAGATTCATATTCTTCCCTGAGCTCGGAATCTGTGGGCTCTGTGGTTTCCGCCGGGATGGCTGTGCTGGTCACGTGGAGGGCGTTGATGGTATAATTTACACTGCGCATAATGAATTCCTTGCGCAAATCAGCCTCTGTAATGATGATGCTCTGGTCCAGGTATTGCTGCAGTTTAAAATTGGGGATATAGGTGCTTTTCATGAAGGATTCTACGGGAGCCCACTCATTCCCCTGGGGAGAGGCCAGGATTGTTTTGTACTTTTCCAAATCAAAACTGCCGTCTGTCTGAAACTCAGGATTTTGCTGGAGAAATGGAGGCGGGTTATTTTCCAGGTGATAGAGAACTTCTTCATCCGTGGCGGTAAGGCCAAGCCGCTCCACTTCCTGGGTCACGAGAACGTCCTGTACTATATTATCCCAGGCGGTAGTGCGGGCCCGCTGGATATGATAGTCATTAACCTGCTGACCAGAGGAACGGACCTGTTCAAGCTCCTGGGTGACCAGTTTCTGAAAATTATCAGGTGATATATCCTGGCCATTAATTCGGACAATGGTTGTGTTTGGGTTGACCCGGCCCAAGAGCTGGTCAATAATATTCGCTCCGCCCACCAGGCCGCCAATGGTCATACTGAGCAGGAACATAGCCAGTAGACCCCATAATACCACATGCATGCGGTTGCGCATGGATGTCATCAAACCCATAAAAATACCTTTATTGAAACCATCGTAGATATAATCCGTCGAAAACGGCTGGCAAATTTATACTTTGGTATTTGATGAAACAATGAACAAGACAGATATAACTTACGTATGTAATTATGACTGATTGTCAATCTGTTTTTATCACTCGCCACGGCCCACCGTCTGTTTTACAACTCCAGTCTTCATCGCTATCAGACCCTAGGCAACATGAGGTACAGGTTAAAATAAAATATTCCGGAATCAATTTTGCTGATATTATGAGCAGGATCGGGATTTATTCAACTAGGTTAAAGCCGCCCTACATACCTGGAATGGAAATTGCCGGTGTGGTTATGAAGACCGGGGCAGATGAATATAATTCAATACTTGGAAAAACAGTAGTTGGAATTTGTAAGTCCGGTGGATATTCCACACATGTCAATGTTCCTGCTGAACAGTTGTTTATTATTGAAGATAAATGGCTTAGTGTTGCTGCTTCGATTCCAGTCAACTATTTAACTGCCTATTTTATGATGTTACACCAGGGAAGTTTGAAAAAGGATGAATCCATTTTAATACATGGAATAGGAGGTGGAGTTGGTATTGCAGCTTTGCAGATCGCTCAGAATATTGGGGCAACAATCATAGGTACTGCTTCATTGGGGAAACACGCAAAAATACAGGAATTTGGCGTTGATAACCTGATTGATTATCGTAATGAAAAATTTTATGAAAAAGTAATGGATATAACAGATGGAAGAGGAGTGGATCTTGTTTTGGATTCTCTAGGAGGTAAAGAACTGGCAAATAGTTATAAATGTTTAGCTGAATTTGGTCGAGTCGGTGTCTATGGTTTTTCATCTGCAGTAACAGGACTGAAAAGAAGTTATATAAAAATCCTACCCAAGTTTCTACAAATGCCAAAATTTAATCCGAGACATTTGATGATGAAAAATCAAGGTGCTTTTGGATTTCATTTAGGAATGATTAGACATCGGAAAGACCTTGTCCAACGCTATGGAAAAATTCTTTTTGAATGGCTAGAAGACAGATCAATTAATCCAGTGATAGATTGCTTATTCGAGTTGGAAAACGCTGAAGATGCACACCAGTACATTGCAGATAGGAAAAATATTGGTAAAGTTTTACTAAATTCAAAATGATGGATATTTTAGATCTTGAAGAAAAAATAATTGAATGCAGGAAATGTGATCGATTAGTTTCTTTCAGGGAAAAAATCGCCCGGGAAAAAAGAAGATCCTATATGAATTGGAACTACTGGGGCAAAGCTGTGCCAGGCTATGGAGATCCTAATGCAAAAATAATGATATTGGGTTTGGCTCCGGCAGCACATGGTGGAAATAGGACTGGCAGGGTTTTTACTGGAGATAAATCTGCTGATTTTCTGTTTAAATGCTTATACCATGTTGGTCTGGCAAATCAGCCAAATTCTGACCACAGAAATGATGGTTTGAAGCTTGATGGTTATATCACGCCAGCAGTAAAGTGTGTACCCCCGGGAGACAAACCTACCGCAGATGAGAAAGCAAACTGTGAATCCTTTCTTGCCCAAGAGTTTTCTCTTTTGAAACGTTTAAAGGTTATTTTAGGCTTAGGAAAGATTGGGTTTGATTCTTGTTTAAGATTTGTAAGAAACGTTCACCCGCTTAAAATGAAGGATTATAAATTTGGGCATGGTGTTCGATATGAATTGCCCAATGGACTCATTCTTTTTGGTGCTTTTCATCCCAGTCCGAGAAATGTGAATACGGGACGCTTAACTTTCGATATGATGGTTGGTTTCCTGGAACAGATTAAACTAGAACTTTAAGTATGCTAAGACGATTATTAATCCTGATCATTCTGGTACAGCCCCTATGGGGTGTCTGGCTGACCTACGAAGAAGCGGTCCAGAAATCTCCTTTTAAAACGGCCTCCATCGGCCGGGTGAGAGCCGTCCCTGGCGAAGATGCTTTCCTTTTCCGCGGCCAGGGAGAAAACAACAGGTCCTGGTATAAAGTAAGCCTGCCCCATATGGACACCACCAGGCTGCTGGACGGCCAGGTCCTTCATTTCCAAGGCAAGGATCTGGAAGTGACTGGACTTTCCCTATCCGAATCCGGGGATAAAGTACTGATCCAGACCAACCGTGAAAAGATCTGGCGGTATTCCCATTGGGGTACCTATTACGTATATGACCTGAAGAAAAAACGGTTGTCTGCATTAGGAAGAGACCCTCGCCGCCTGCGAAATGCAAAATTATCACCGAATGGACAGTTTGTAGCCTATGTTCGGGAAGACAATAATCTCTACACTTTTGAGATAGACAAAGGGCGGGAGCGAAAACTAACCAATACAGGATCGGAGACAATTCTCAATGGACACTTCGGCTGGCTCTATGAGGAGGAGTTGACTGGCTACGATGCCTACCGCTGGTCGCCGGACAGTCGCTACATCGCCTTCTGGCAGGAAGATCAGTCCCCGGTTCGGGAATATGCCCTGATAGATGAACTGGGACTCTATCCCGTGGTCCAGAAGATCCGCTATCCAAAAGCCGGGGAGACCAACCCCACCGTAAAGATCGGCCTTCTTCGTGCTAAAGGCGGTGGACGCAAGTGGGTGGACTTAGGCCAGTTAAATGACCATTATTTTCCCTGGATGGAATGGGTGAATGAGGATCGGTTGGCGTTTTTAAAGATGGACCGTAAACAAAAGAACTGGGAATTGATTATCGCTGAAAAGGAAACTGGACATTCCATCACTGTACTGCGGGAATCTGACCCTGATGGCTGGCTGGAAAATCATGGCCAGTTCCGGTTTCTTAACGATGGGCGCATTTTATGGGTGTCGGAACAGTCCGGATATAAGCATATCCACATGGCCAAGCATTCCGGAAGCAGGATCTGGCCGGTCACCTCCGGAGAATGGGAAGTTACGGCCATTAACCATATTGACGAAGACAATGAGCTGATCTATTTTACAGCCAATAAGGAGTCGGTCTTTGAGAGTCGTTTTTATGCCGTTCGGTTCGATGGTACGAATCTGAGACTGCTCACTCCCGAAGAAGGATCTCACTGGGTGAGAATCACCGCTGCGGGAAACTATTTTATCGATACCTATTCCAGTATGGAGATTCCAAGGCGCATCCTGCTTAAGGATATGCCAGGGGGACAAGTGATAAAGGTACTGGGTAATACGGATCTAGAGCAGTTTAAAGAATATGAATGGTCCTTCCCCAAAATTGTCCATTTTCCCACAAAAGACGGGAAGGAAATGTTAGACGGAATGGTAATCCTTCCTCCGGATTACAGCCCCGAAAAAAAATATCCTGTAATCATGCATGGCTACGGTATGCCCGGCACCCAGATCATCTGGAATCGCTGGGGCAGGACGATGCACCAGTACCTGGCCCAGAACGGGTTCATTGTTTTTGCCATGGATGCCCGAGGCATGAGCGGCCGCGGTGAGGAATTTAAAAACCTGAGTTATGGTGATATGGCCCGTTACCTGGCCAAAGACCAGCTTGCGGGGCTCCAGTACCTTATCGATAATGGCTATGCCGACCCCGATCGGATCGGTGCTTGGGGCTGGAGCGGCGGCGGCTATTTCACCTGCCTGATGATGACCAAGAACGGCCCCTATTTCAAAGCTGGTGTTGCTATTGCTCCCTGCACGGACTACCGGCTCTATGATACGGCTTATACAGAACGGTCCATGGGACTGCCCCAGGAAAATAGTGCCGGTTACGATTCAACCAGTACCATCACCTGGATTGACCGAATGAAAGGCAGTCTGCTGCTGATGCATGGAACTGCCGATGACAATGTCCATGCCCAGCACACCAGTCATTTTGTGCAGGCGGCCCTGAAAGCAGGCAAGGATGTGGAATGGTACCAGTATCCAGGACGAAACCACGGTATTTACGGCGGCGGTGCCAGGGAACATCTTTACAAAAAGATGTTCGAATTTTTTAAAGAGAAACTGTAGTCTTGCAAAGTATTATGGGGCTGTAGCTTAAGTTGGGATAGTTTGACTATGTATGTGTTGAATATGAGACTTTTAAAACACACACCTTACCCTGGTCACCCGGGGTTTTTTGTTTGTGGAAGGATGGGTAGATTTCGATATGGTTAGGTATATGTCATTAATACTATTTATTGGGTTTGCTTGGGGGCAGCGAATTGATGAATTAGAAAATTTATATAAGCATAAGAATCGTTTTCTTTTTCAACGTGAAAACATATATAAAAGTAGAGGAATCTGGTATAGCGAGAATAATAATGATCCTTTTACAGGAAGGTTGGAAATTTATTCTAAAAAACTAAAGGAATTTAAAGTTGCCGAATGCACGTTTGTTGACGGGGTGAAAAATGGTTTTTTTATACAATATTATCATGGCAGCGAAATGTTACCAGGTATCATGGGTTTATATATTAATGATAAAAAAGAGGGCGCTTGGACATGGATAGAACCAGATATTAATTATGAGAATCAGGCATGGGAAGATTCGGATTTGAAAATAATAACAAGTATTGATTATCGTGATGGAATAAAACATGGATCTATAATAGTTCACAAGGCGAATCTGGGACGTTTTGGTTATATGCAAAACTACCTTTATCCCAGGCAAGATATGGTTCTTCAAGGACAATATTCAAATGGAGAAAAAACAGGTGAATGGTATTATAGTGATTATACAAAAGATATCACAATGATGCCATTCTACTGGTCAAGAAAACATATTTATAAAAAAGATTATTTAATTGATAGTGAGTGCAGGGCACCCTGGGGGAAGAAGATTGATTGCGAAGCCTATGAGCAAAATAATCTGGGGGAAATATTTATATTATCGCCTCCAGACAAATCAAGAATAAAAACGATAGATGTACAAATGGGGGATAGAGTCGTTATAAAAGATAATGACGGTATTGATGTAGAAATTGATATTAAAGAATTTGTTCATCATATAAATAAATATCATCATTCAGTTGTTAGTATTCACACAGAGAGAGGATATTATTTCACAGTGAACGATAATTTCCGAAAAATGTTAAATAAAAAAATTGGCATTAAATAATTAACCATATCACAAGTTAAAAGAGGATTATTGCTTATAGCTCAAACACCTCAATCTCAGCAGTCAGCAAACTGCCGGCTACAAATCAGTGCAGTGGAATGCGACCAATGATAAAGGAGTATCAGTTAGTGCAGGGCTGTACCTTTATAGGATAGAGGCTGGGCAGTTTCGGCAAACGAAGAAGATGGTATTATTGAAATGATATAAGCCCCGGTCACCCGGGGTTTTTTGTTTGTGGGATGATGGGTAGATTTGAGTCATAATAATAAATATAAAAATGTTACTGCTATGAGACAAGAATACGATTGGGTTGATAGAACTATATTTTTAATGTTTGCCTATGCATACATAACAGATTGGGAACTTGCAGATTCAGAGCGTTCCCTCATTCAAAGTAAAATAGACTATGTGTTAAAACAAATCAATGGTGATTCATATCGATATAAACCTGAAATAATTGCAAATAAAATGTCCAAGGTTTATAAATATTGGAATGATATTCAAAAGGAATCTCTTGATGAGGTTTTAACTGAATTACAAGATATAGCAGGCGAAATCAAGAAAGAAGATTGGTTTGATTCAAATTTTGCGCAAAAAATGATTGATTTTTTAGCTGAAATAGCAAAAGCAGATGGAATTGTTTTAGATAATGAAAAATTTAGTTTAAATGATTTATCTAATTTGTGGGAAGTAGAATACCGTCTTTAATTTTAAATATAAATGAATTATCTCAGCCCCACATTCGTGTGGTTTTTTGTTTGTGGAAGGATGGGGTGAAAAAGATTAGTAAATAAAATATTTTTTTCTTCTTTTATGAAAATTTATAAGATATATTAATATGAATTACATCAATCAATAATGGAGAAAAAAATGACTAAAACTAAAACTATAACAGTATGTATTCTTCCAATGCTAATTTTTCTTTTTAGTGCTTGTGAGGAGACACCTCCGCAGGCGGGATATTCTTTTCAGATTGAAGCTACTGAATTAACTATTGAACCAAGTCTATCTCAGAAAACCACACAAAGTACACCCCTTAATGAAGATTGGGGAAATACAGTTTACGAAAATGGTGAAGGCTATTATGGTACCGATAGTACAGAAGCAGGAGAATACACATTTACCATTACTGCAAAATATATAAGAACTTATAGTGATTCAGTTACTGTCGATACAACAATAACAAAAACACTTAATATGGAAGAAGGTAATAGTTATACAATTATGGGCTATGCATCATATGGTGATTACAATTGGTCAGTTTCAGAATTTTAACATATAGTTTATGAACAAAATTCCCCACATTCGTGGGGTTTTTTGTTTATAGTTCGAAATCCTCAATCTCAGCAGTCAGCAGTGGGGCATAGTGCTGTTTTGTAGTTCTAACTGATTTATGTCCTAGTAATTTGCTGACTTTATAGATAGACATACCTTGCTTTATAAGATTCAAGCCAAAGGTTCTACGCAAATCATGGAATCTGGCATTCTTGCAATTCTAAAAAAGGCGACAGGTAATCATCAAGCCCCGGTCACCCGGGGTTTTTTGTTTGTGGGATGATGGGTAGATTTGGTTATGGACCCATTATCAATGGAAAAAGCAATGCTTAGAAACATGATGGAAAAGACAGGTAAAAAAATTGAAGATTGGCTAGTTATTATAAATTCGAATAATTTTTTAAAACATGGTGAGATTGTAAAATACCTGAAATCAGAATATTCATTAACCCATGGATATGCTAATCTTATAGCAAGAAAATATTTGGCAAATAATTAAATATTTATTTCATATCAAGCCCCACATTCGTGGGGTTTTTTGTTACTGGGATGATGGGTAGATTTGGAACAGTGCCAAAAAAAGTATTAGAACACTACATTTTAGAAAAAATTACAAGATTAATCCCGGAATTGATGGGAAAATCGGTTACGATAAATCGAATAAACAAAGGGATTACCAATAATAATTTTAAGGTTATTGTAGATGGCGAAGCATTTTTTATCTCTTTACCAGGCACCGATTCAAAATTATTGAATATTGATTTCACAAATAAATATTATAATAATAAAATTTGTGGGGACATCGGTATATCACCAAAAGTAGTTCATTATATCAAAACTGAAGAATTACTGGTCACAGAGTTCATAAACTCTATAAATACTGTATCAAAATCATTTCATGGCTCTGAAAAGATATCTGTATTGGTAAAAATGATAAAAACTTTACATGGCGCAAAACTGTTTTACAGAAATTTTAATATGTTTACCTATATTTATCATTATATGAATATTTTAAAAAAAGATGAGTTACCAAAATTGCTGTTTCCAATTTTAAATAGGATTGACAATCTTGGTCAAAGACTTGCACTTTACAGAACGCATTTGGTTCCATGCCACAATGATTTTGTAGATGGAAATATCATCGATAATCAGAATCAAATGTTTTTAGTGGATTTTGATTAT
>Ga0208522_1000127_pt1 | contig 49580 bp, 40 predicted proteins | sample ETNtaG_25_FD_185763 | JGI IMG/M metagenome (GOLD analysis project Ga0208522, IMG submission 185763) | Marine microbial and viral communities from oxygen minimum zone, Eastern Pacific Ocean - ETNP201302SV86 (SPAdes) (version 2) | ecosystem: Environmental > Aquatic > Marine > Oceanic ... | reverse complement strand
TAATAGATGAACATCAAGACTTTATTAGCGATTATCAATTTGTATTACTTCATAAAATTCTAGAAGATAAAGATTACGCAGAGATGGTTTGTGACTTTGCGAATAATGGAGAATTTACTTATCTTGATAATAGTTGTTTTGAATTGGGAGAATCATTAGATAATGATATTCTCTATGAATGGTTTCAAAGATTAGAACCAGACTTTGTAGTTCTTCCAGATGTTCTCGGAGATAGAAAAAGAACATTGGAAAGGTCGATTGAATTTGCTAATGATTATCCAGACACAATCCCTAATGGTATGCCCGTTATTCAAGGAGCAACACCAGATGAAATGATTGATTGTTATAATGACTTTACTGAGTATAGTGATAAATGGCCGATAATTGGTATACCTTTTGTTTATCGTTGGGCTGATAAAGACCCAACACTTCAAGCGAATGAAAGAATAAAGTTACTTGAAAGAATGGACAGAGAGTGTATTGATAGAGATATCAAACATCATCTATTAGGTACGTGGCAAGCAAGAGAATTTGCACATTATAGAGATTATAATTGGATTCATAGTATAGACACTTCTAATCCAGTAATGGCAGCATTAGACGGAACACCTTATGCAGGAATTCATGGATTAACACAAAAACCAACATCAACATTTGATTCTATTTACGATATGAAAGAAGAAGATATTGACTTAGATCTTTTATATTATAATGTTGATAGTTTTAGACAAATCGTTACGGGTAAATTTCCTGAGAGAAAATATCCAGAGAATTTAAATTATTTTAAATACTTTACATATTCAGGACAACATGGCTAATAAGATAGATCCAGAACACTATCAAAGTAATACAAAATTAGAAGCGATTGATGTTATAGAAGCTTTTGATTTAAATTTTCATCGCGGGAATGTTATTAAGTATGTTTTACGCGCAGGTAAAAAATCAGAAAAGGGTTACGAGAATAAAGATAAACAATTAGAAGATTTGAAAAAAGCTAAATGGTATCTTGAAAGAGTAATCAAAAATGTTACGGAGGGATGATGGACTTACGAGAAGCTAGAAATAAACTTCCAGAAGTTAAAGAAAATGTTGCAGTTATATTATCCGGTGGCATGGATAGTTCTATTGTTACAATGATGTTAGCCCGACATTATGGACCAGAAAAAGTATTTGCCTTAACATTTAATTATGGCCAAAAGCAAGCTGAAGAATGTATGAAGGCAAAAGAATTATGTCGTGAATTAGGCGTACCACATAAGCAATTAGATATAGGTTATTTCGGAGAGTTAGTTCAACCTATTAGTGCAAATATATCCGGCACTGATATTGACATGCCCGATATTAAAGAAGTATTAGGAGATCCTCAACCTGTTACATATGTTCCGTTTAGGAATATGATGTTGTTAAGTAATGCATGTGCCTTTGCGGAAGTAGTAAAAGCAGAATATATTTTTTGTGGGCTTCAAGTTCATGATGAATATGGTTATTGGGATACAAGCCAAGCTTTCGTAGATGCGCTTAATGGGATCACATCTCTAAATAGAACATTCAAGACACAAATTATTGCACCTTTCTCTTTGTTAAGCAAAACAGAAGAACTTAAAATTTGTAAAGAACTGGGGACATTTAATTTATTAAAACACACTCTGACATGTTATGATCCAGATAGCGAAGGTCGTAGTTGTGGAAGGTGTCCTTCTTGTTCTGAAAGGATTAAGGCCTTTCAAAACATTCAAGAAATAGATCCAATACCTTATCAGGTAGATTATAAAAAAGGCGATTAATGTGTAGTATTTCTGCAAGTAGAAATAAAGAAGAATTAATAAGATTAGTAGAATTAAATAGATATAGGGGAGAAGAATCTCATTCCTCCACTCAGTTTATATATCAAAAAGGAGAAGGTTTTCAAGTTAGAAGACAACATAAATCTTACGGACCTTTTGATATAAATTTGTTGGAAAAAGATTGGGATTATTGTATCGTTCATCAACAAGCTCCTACATCGAAAGAAGTTAACAATACCGATTTAGCAACAGGAAGATTTATTCACCCAGCCCAAAATGAAAAATCTTTTTTGTGGCATAATGGTATTATTAAAGAAGGAAAATTTGAAGGCGATTGGGATACAGAATGGTTATTTGATCTCACATTAGATGATTTGAAAAAAAGTCCTCTTAAAAGATTTGATGCTAAGATAAGTGAAGCGGATGGTACATTTGCATGTATGATGTATCATGATAATAATATATTTGTATTTCGCAATGAAATTAGTCCTTTATTTAGTAAAGGTTCCACGTTTTCTTCAACTAAATTTGAAGACTCCATACCAGTACATCCAAATACAATGTGGAGATTAGATTATGATATTGCTGTTTTAGAAGAAAAGTGGAAATTTAGCACAAAAGAAAACCCTTATCATTTTGGAGAATAATGTTTATACATCCCGTGAATGCCTCTACTGAGGTAACGAATATAGATGAAACAATGATACAACCTAATACCATTGATTTACGAATCAATGAGATTTATCGAATTGGCGCTGGCCCAATGCACATGGATGAAGATAAAAAAGAACATAGAAAATCTATAAAACAAAAAATTAATGAAGATGGAAATTTTGTTTTAGATCATGGTGCAAGTTATGAAATTCGTTCTAATCAACAAGTAGATATAGCAGAAGGTGAAATCGCATTACTTCTTGGTAGAAGCACTTTTAATAGAAATGGGGTTCTAATTGTAAGTTCAATATATGATTCAGGCTTTAAAGATTACGCCGGCGCTACTTTGTATAATATGGGTGGTGAAACGACAGTAAAACCAGGAACGCGCTTTGCACATTTGATTATAGCTAAAGCAGAATCTTTACACAAATATGATGGGGATTATGGCGAAAAAGATTGATATAGATAAAAAAAATATGATTAAAATGTTATCTCCGGAGACCTTTAATATAGATGTAAAGACTCTGGCAGATAAGATGCCTCTGATGGATGCTATATTACATTATTGCGAGCTACACAAGTTAGAATATGAAACAGCAGCTTCTTTAATTTCAACGGATCTTAAAAGAGTATTAAGAAAAGAAGCAGAAGAATTAAATTTTATTCAAGCAACTTCCAAATTGCCAATATGAGAGACAGCAGATGTTCGAAAGAATTAAAAAGAGTTGGGAAGATATTTGGTTACCCAAACTACAAGATGGTAAAACGAAAGTCGAATTAGAACGTGATAGACATTATGAAGCAAGGTGGGTTTGGTATCATACTCTTCTCGCAATTGAAATAGCCATTTCTAATTTACTTCTACTTTACATAGCAATAAAAATATGAATGAATTCGAGTGTTATAGTACTTATACAGCTCTGAAATTACATTTCACATCCGATTATGATTACTTCAAATATAATGGGAAATGCAATGTTACACTAGATTCTTTTAATAAAAGAAAAGAAAGATTTTTCTTTAAAAAATTATCTCGAGAATATAATAGTAAGGAATTAATAGATTTCTTAGTATCTAATTTTTCAAAGGATATAAATATGTGGATAGGTGATGCATTCGGAGAAAGGTGTGTATCAACTTATCGAGAATGGAAAAAACGTATTGAGAGTTTACAATATAATTTCCGTTCTGATTGTGCAAGTATCATGGATGACGACCCCAAGAATTTTGATAGTTTATTTGAAATAATTGACGGTCAACACCCTCCAATATTTCGATATGTTTTATCGAAAAAAATAAATATTGAAACATTTATTATGTTGGATGATATCTTGAACTTTGTACCAAAATTTAATAAAGAGTTGCAGGATGCAATAGTGTGGCCGGACTACTTTAAGATGTGTACGAAGTATAAACCTTTCTTTAATCATGATCTTAATGATAGTAAAAAGACTTTAAAAAAAGTCCTTGAAATTCAGTAGGATCTGGGTTATAATATTAGTTATATTATGACAGCGTGGACATAACGAAACAACAAAATAACAAAGCAGATACAAGGAGAAATATGTCGTTTGCAGATATGAAAAAGAAACGAGGTTCCTCATTAAGCCGCCTCAGCGAAGAGCTTAATAAAATAAACAGCCCCCAAGTTGGTGTAGATGATAGATTCTGGAAAGCAGATCTAGATAAAGCTGGTAATGGATATGCCGTTATTAGATTTCTTCCTCCTATTGAAGGAGAAGATCTTCCATGGGTACGTGTTTTCAATCATGGTTTTCAAGGACCAGGTGGATGGTATATTGAAAACAGTCTTACCACTAACGGTAAAAAAGATCCAGTTTCTGAGTATAATTCTAAACTCTGGGATACCGGACTCGAAGCTAATAGAGATATTGTTCGTAAACAAAAAAGGCGCTTAACCTATTACACAAATATTATGGTAGTAGAAGATGCCAAGCGACCGGAGAATGAAGGTAAAGTATTTTTGTTTAAATTCGGAAAGAAAATTTTCGATAAAATCAATGATATGATGAACCCTCAATTTGAAGATGAAACTTCTGTTAATCCTTTTGATTTTTGGGAAGGTGCAAATTTTAAATTAAAGATTCGTAAGGTAGAGGGTTTTACTAATTACGATAAAGCTGAATTTGCTTCTCCTTCACCATTATTTGAAGATGATGCGAAAATGGAAGAAACATGGAAGCTACAATATTCTCTTCAGGATTTCCTCAAGCCAGATAATTTCAAAACTTACGAGGAACTTCAAGCAAGGCTTACCAAGGTTTTAGGTAGTGGAGTTGATCCCAGTATGCAGAGAGCAGAAGAAACTGTAATCGGTCCAGTTGATACATCACCACCTTTTGATGGAGGTGTTCCTAATAGACCTACACCACAGCCAACTGCGGTAAGTAGTAATGTGGAAATGGGTTCGGGAGATGATGGTTCCAGTCTTTCTTATTTTGCTAAATTAGCTGACGAAGAATAATTATTCTTTAAGGGGGGGGATATTGATTTCCTCCTCCTATGATTTTCTGTTTCTCAGTGGATCATTCTTATTACCACTACTATCGATCTGCACAAGGTTAGTAGATACCACCGTTGAGGTACTATTATCTTGATTTGATAAACTCATGGCTTGAGTGGCGGCAGCTTCCTTTTGGGCTTTTAAATCAGCTTGCCTTCGTTCCTTATCTTTCATTGCTTGCCATTTCTTCTCTCCCATATTCGCGCGCATTTCAGCCATTTTTTCATATTTGTCGTTTAATAACAATTTTGCTGCGCCTTTGCCCATCGTTCCTGATTTCATTAATTTCGATCCTATCAAAGACATGATATTATCAAAACTCATAAAATTTTGAATCTTCGCCCAAAGCTCACCGATTACATCACCAATCATTGAGAATAATTTTTTAATACCTGTAAATAAAGAGAAATTTCCATCCTTATCTCTTAAGTTCTTATCAATCCATGCTACTGCGTTATTAAAATTGAATTTTTTTAATATCCAGGCAACTGCTTCTCCTAAAAGATTTGGGATGGCGAATATTATATCATCGAATATACTCTCTATACCGGCTCCTATTGCGCCTGTAATACCACCTTCCTTATATCCATCTATAACATTACTCACAACATCGAACACTGCAAAAATGGCTGCAATAGGAAGAAATATTTTACCAACTACTTTAGCAATTTTTCCAACGGTCTTTAATATTCCACCTAGTGGCTTTAATGTATCTGTTAAGGGAGATAATATACTTTTAAAGGTTTTAGCGATTTTAGTAACCCCACCTTCCGGTCCAAATGCTTTTCCAACAGTGGCTTTTAAATCTTGAAACATTTTTGTGGGCTTAGCTAATGCTTCCGCATTTAAGAATCCCATTGCACCGAAGCTCATTACGTTTACTAATTTGAAAAATCCCTTGGTAACTTTTAGCAAAGTTCCTAGCATATTATCCATTGCTATACCGAAACCTTTTTTATACTCCATAAGTTTCCCGCCTTCTTCAACTGCAGGAAATGATAAAAACTTACCAAATTTAGAACTAAAACCTGCCTTCGTTTTAGCAAAGCCTTCTACTACATCATCACCTATATTAAAAACCTTAGTTTTCATTTTAGAAAACATACCTTGCTTTTTTAATTGTAAATTATCTACATCGGCTTGATTCAATCCCATCATTTTCAATTGCTTCGTTAAAAACTGATCTTTCGATAATTTCGATTTTTTCAACACATCATCAGAAATGTCTAACACATCACCATGTTTTTGTAAAAATTTTAATTTCTTGGCTTTGGCTGCGTCTGATGCATCATCAGCCCAAGTTAACATTTTTGATTGATTTTTTAGAAATTGAACTTTGGACTTATCCATACCATCGGTATGTTCTGCTGTCCATCTTAACATTTTAGCTTGCTTAGCTACGAATGCTTTCTTCTGCTTCAAGCTCATATTGGTGTCATCATCCAACCACTTTAACATTTCTTTTTGCTTATTAAAGAAATCCGATTTTGAGGCCGCGGTCATTTTTGTAGTATCCGTTGACCAGGACATCATCTGATTAAAGCTTTTTCCGAAGTCTTTATGAAGTTTGACGTGATCTACATTTTTGAATTTAAAGAAGTTTTTGAAATCATCAACGAAACCGGTTTTTCTTTTTGTAAGTTCGCTATCCCATTTTTGATCTATTCCAAAATACTTTTTCAAATCAAAGAACATTCCATTTTTAGTTTTTGACAGTTCCTTAATTTTTTTAGTATCATCTCCGAAGGTCAAATAACTTTTCATTTTCGAAAAGAAACCGGTTTTCGGTGCATCCATCTCGCTAAGAGTTTTTGTAGATGAAGAAAATAGTTGACCCCATTTATCTTTGAATGCCAATGCGGTTGCTGCCAATCCTGCCACACCAAGTGCAGTGCCTATTCCTGGTCCTTCATCATCTTTATCTTTTTTTGGGACTTTTCCTATCGTAGCGAGACCTTTAGATTTATCTCCCTTCCGAGCGGATTCCATTGCATTTTCTAATCTTTTACGTTCCGCATCTTTCATGAAATCAGTAAAGCCTTCTAAAATCGTAGCAGTTTGTAAAGAATTGCTTTCTACCTTGTGAAGCAATTTATTTCTTATATCATCTCCCTTTACCATAGTAGAATAAAACTGATCCGATTTACCAAAGGAATTTTGCATTTGATCTACAAGATTCGCGCTAGAAATAGAATCTGAGCTTAATTGACTAGCAACCTGTTCCTGCCATTTATGACGGGAAGCCATTTCTTTTGGATCTGTTTTTGTTATACTTGGGTTTTCTGCCATTTATTTCCTTTAATATTGGCTTTTCATTTTTGCTGCTTCTTGTTCCATTCTTTCATTTTCTTCTTCAATATGTTCTATTAATAATGTAAGATATATTTCTCTTTCATAGCAAATTAAATTTTCTAGCTCAGCTAAACTCCATTGATGACTTTGTACGACCGCGAACAGAGTTCTATAATAATTATGCAAAGAATTATGACTGAGCACTAACCGAAAAAACTTTGCAGCCCCTCCAAGACTGTCTCTTGCTTTTTACCACATGTTTTACAGGAAAAAGTTTCCCTATGTCTTAACTTGGGCATAGTATTAAAGTAAGAAATAAGTAATCCGAATTGTTGTTGATTCAGAGACATAATAAAATCTTCTAATTCTTTTTCTGTATAATCTTTAACATTGTGTATGTCATCGCCTTCCCATATTTCATCTACGCAAGCTTTGGTAATTTCAAAAATAGAATCCATTTGTGATTCTTCTGGAGGCCTTGTCATTCTATCAATATCTGGATATTTTAATTTAACTTTTATACTATCCGTAAGTTGTATTACATTATTATGATCTTTAGAAATATCTAATTTAACGGAACTAAGGTTAATTTTAACTGGTGTTTGTCCTTCACATTTTTCTTCTTGGCATGCCAGGGCGACTTCAACAGATTCACCAACCGATCGAGCCCTTAGATTTAGAAAAAATAATTCTATATCAAAGGCAGGCAATGCCTGAACATTTACGTCCTCATCAAGGCAACAGTTGCCGATAATTTCTTTTGTAGCTCTTACGATGTCTGTCGTTTCACCGCCTTCCAGAGCTGTTAATAATATCTTTTCCTCTTTAACCAGAAAAGGTCTATACTTAATTGGTTTTTCTACACTATGTAATTTAATTTCATAGGTAGGATTGTTCACGACTGGTAAAGCCATAATAACTCCATATTAAAAAATTTATATTTACCACTACGGTTTCTTATAAGGTTTCTTGGTATCACTCCATTTCTTATAAGCAAAATTTACACTAAACTTCCCTAATTGATTCATCTGATCCCAACCCAGATTAATAGGATCAACATTGGTTGGATAAGCTTGTTCATATTTAACCGCTAGAATAGCATTTCCTTTGTTAGCTGCTTCTGACTGTTGACTCAACATTAATATTTCAATATCACCCTTATAACTGTCTTGATATTCTATATTTGCAGTTATCGGACTAATTATAAAATTCATCCAATCTAAGAATACATTTCTCGCGGTCATTGCATTTGTCATTATAAAACTTAATTGCATTTCCGGATAAGTTACTTCTCTTGCTATTTTTCGAGTTGGGCCGTAATGTCGTAATTCCGATGTTGCAATTGTCTTTCCAGGCATCGGTGCAGCATCACATAAAAATTCTAATCCTTTTAAATTATTTGCCATGCCTTCTAGACTCTTAACTTTTTCCGGCAGAGTAATCATGACTTGAAATTTATCTAAAGGGGCTAAACCCTTATCTGCATCTATTTTTGTTATGAAAGTATTAATGTCCATAAAATTCCGTTAAATATTATCTGATAGATGGCCTAATACCGATTTTGTCCCTACTATCTTGCCATACTTCTGTATTAGTTACACCATCACCACCACTGGTTGATCTGAATTCTTCCACCGGCAAATGTAAAGCAGTATTCCATTCATCCGCCTCGACATGTATGAACTGAGAACGAACATAAGACCCTGTCATATCATATTTATGGATGGTAGGTCTGGCTTCTTTAAATCTTGTAAATGGGAGAAGAGTGTTATAAGTAATATTTAAATAAGCGCTCCTACCCCCAGGTGTGCGCTCTTCGTTTAAATAACCAATTAGTTTTTTCATTAATCTTTCTCTCATATTATAAGGCAGATAATGAAAATTCATCCCTATTATACCTTTAGCATAGGAACCTACCGGAATAACTAATGGAAACACATCATAATATGCTAATTTTTCTCTTAGCTTAGGCTGATAATGAAAGAAATACATATGCCCCATTCTTAATGTTTTTTCTCTATTACCTTCACTTATAATAGCATTACGATTTGTTAGAGATCTAGACCTTCCTTGTATTAAAGAATCACGAAGGGTTTCCCACTTCATTCTGAGCCATTTAATAGCGTCATCTGATACGTATGAAAGATTTTTTAAAGCCATGTATTATTTAGTAAGCAATTGATCTTCTGTTATAATTTTAAATTTCCAATTTTTATATTCACAATATGTTGTAGCAGCTTTCCATTTAGCCTCATTAACACCATATCTTTTCATTTCTAACAAATATCTGCCACTCTTTCTTTTATTTAAACGGGGTTTAGGTGGAACTGTTTGAGATTTAGGCTTTACCTCGATAATTGATGTTTCAATGGTTCCATCGTGTTTTTTTATTTTAACCCAAAAATCAGGATAATATTTGTGTATTTTTCTATCAAATGGCGATCTATATGGTATAACGATTTCCTCACTAGACCATTTTACAACACTATCATTAGAATCACAATAAACCATGAAACGACGTTCCCACAAACTTCTATAAATTATATTAGTGGGATTTCCTTTATATTTATCACGATTTTTTGGTTTATATTTTCCTTTGTAGGCCATAATAAATATTCGATAAATAAAAATGTATATGAACCTATTTATACGAGAACTAAGTATGGCGATTAAGGAGAATTAAGTGTCAGGCGGAACAAAAAATCAGAAGGATTTTACATACCCAACTACATTACATAAAGGTGATGAAGGGCACTGGGTATTGTTTACTTCTTATCCTCATGGACAACAAAGAGGTGGCACCCAGCAATATACCGTAGCACTTCCTATGGGCGCACAGTCGATGATTACAACCGCGGAAGCAATATATGCGGAACAAGATGGTTTAGCCACTATACTGACAGAAGGTGCTGCCGCTGCCGCAACCGGAGTAGAACAGTTTAATAAGTCCGTACAACCTCCCGAAGCGACAACTAACAAGGACTGGTGGGATACGGTAAAGGGCACCGTTGCTTCGGTCGGAGAAGAAGTGCTCCGGCAGGTTGCTGATAAATCGGATATCACAAAGAAAGTAATGGCCGGTTCATTTAGTGTTGCGACTAATCCTAAATTATCTTTACTTTATTCCGGTCCCGGAAAATTTAGAAAATTTGTATTTGAATTTCCTATGATAGCAACAAGTGAAAAGGAGGCAAAAACAATTGAAAACATTATAAAGGTTTTTAGATTTTCTACGGTGCCCGGATTTGAAAAAAGAATTAGCGATGTTTTCGAAACGGAAACAGAACCGCAGAGTGCAGAGCAAATAAGTACCGGCGCTGGATATAATTTTTATCAATTTCCATCTACGTGGGATATTGTATTTGGCCACGATAACAATGAGGGCGGCAAAACCGATGGCCCGTTCAAAATAGCAAGGAGCGTTTGTAATAGTGTTTTAGTAAACTATGCCGCGGCCGGCGTCCCATTCTTTTTTAAAGATGGAAGACCATTCGAAGTAAAAATGACACTCACTTTCACAGAAACAGTTATTATCACTAAAGAATTAGTACAAAGAGGTTATTAATGTCATATTTTGCACATTTACCAGTAATTGAATATAATATACATGGTAACAAATATGGTGAAACATTTACCGTAAGGGACATATTTATTCGTAATTTAATAAAACAAAATGTAATTGATAAAGCTTTAAATTTTGATGAATACACTATTGAAGATGGAGAAAGAGCAGATACTACTTCTTATCTCGTATACGGAGACGTAAAATATGATTGGATTATATTTTTAACAAATAGAATGTTTAATCCATATTTTGATTGGCCTTTAAGTCATCAGGACTTTACAAAGATGATAAGAGGAAAATATGGGTCCGTTGAGAGAGCTAAAAAACATATTTTCGAATATAGGCAGATTATAGAAGCAGAAACAGATAAGACCACATTAAAAGAAGTTATTATTGATAAAGATGCTTATAATGCTTTACCGGATGGTGAGAAAAAAAGAATCACCAGATATGATATAGAATTTAAAAGAAATGAAGCAAACAGACGTATTAAAATCATTAATAGGCAATATGTCGAAAATATTCTTAAAGAAGCTCAAAATAAACGATATAGGTAATAAAAAATATGGCAGATCGTATTAGTGAAATCTACGAGCTAGATCCAATAGCAAGAAATGATAAAAAACCACCTCAAATAAAATCTCAGGTGGAGACCGAACCAGAAGCAGTGAGAAAAGGTCAATATGTTGCTGGTGATTATAAGATAGAGAAGTGTATAATGCTCTCTACCAACTCATCGAACCCTATTGATATGTCAAAGATAGTTGATTCTGTAACTATATATGAAGATATCTCTAAACCATATTTACTATGCGATGTTGCAGTAAGAGATGGAATGGGTTTTAGAGAGCTAGCGCCATTAGTCGGCGAAGAATATATTCTTATCGAAGCAATGACGAGAAGTTTCACGGATCTAGAGGGACCAGAAGACGGAATGGTTCCGGAAGATTCTAAAGTTCATAAACTTTTTAGAGTAGATTCCGTTTCACCTATTGGTAGTATCACCGATAGATATAAAGTATATGTAATTCATTGTATCTCATTGGAAGCCGTTATTAGTGAAAAGAAGAAAATAAGTAAGGGATATTCTCACCGTAATATTGGGGAGATCGTAAAAGAAATCTATCAAAATTATATTGCTGATCCTATATCAAAACATTATGACAGCGAAATAATACCTATGCAGGAATATAGTGACTTTTTTAGGCCTAAGAAGATATGGATTGAGCCAACAGAAGGCAATTTTGATTTTTGTTTTCCGTTTAGTAGCCCATTTGATATTATTTCAGATTTAGCAGAAAAATCAGAAGCAGCCTCACCCGAGGAGCCGGATGATGCGGCAGATGCCGGAGATGATAAACCTGCCGACGGTGCTCTCTACATGTTCTATGAAACTCTAACTCAATTTAAATTTGAAAGTTTGGAGTCGAGTTTTAAAAGAGAGCCGAAACGAACATTTTTCTCAGAAGTCATTACAACATATAATCCTAAAGAATCTGATAAAAATATGGGAAAAGGTGATCCAATACACCAATTTAATAATATAGAAGAGTTTCGAATAGATAACCTTTTTAATGTCATAGCAAATTTGCGCGAGGGAATGTATGCTTCCAAATTAATAACACACGATATGATTCGAATGAGATACGATTTGATAGGGTACAGATATACTGGGTTGAAGGAAGATGTGATGGAAGCTTTTAATTATATTTTATATTCAAATGCAAAAGATAGTGATGAGGCTTTCGAAGCAGCCAAGAAGAAGTTGATGGATTTTACTCGAAGCCTTGGTGAAGGTAAACTTTGTTCTCCGAAACATGATTGTTTACTAGATGATGGTGGAGAAGGATCGCGCATAAAATTAACAGGAACAAATTTTAATCACGATTATTTTCTTGCAATCAATAGAAAAGCAGACGGCCATGGCACTAATACAACAGCCGCCGGCGCTAGTCCCGGAGTTAAACCATCAAATCTTGAAAGAAGAGTTCAAAAAAGAGATTCGCAGTTACAACAACTTGATAATATAAGATTGACCATTAAAATAAATGGTGATTCATCTTTAAGAGTCGGAGACATATGTAAAGTGAAGGTGCCTTCAGCTATAGCTAGTGAGAATGCACAAAACTATGATGCATGGTTAAACGGAAAATACATAATGACAAAAATAAAACATGTTTTTGATGGTGAAAGATATACCCAAGAAATACAAATCAGAAAAGATGGATTTGAAACCCCTTTACCAGCCGCACAGGAATTAGTTGATTTACTAGCAACCGCTGATAACGATAAGGTAAGTACTACGGCAGTACTAAATGAGTTGACTGGTGCAGACGCAGTTCCGCATGCGGAATTCAACGACGGCCAGATTACAGAAGGTCAGATGGCGAATCAGGAGACCCGCGAACAAAATTTAAGTGGTGGGACTTATTTTGATGAAGTTGGCCGGCCAATCCATCGAACAGAATTGAATCCCAACGGAAAGCCAACCGGAAGATATTTTAATAGTAAAGCGGAAGCAGAGGCGGATTATGCGCGTCGAACCGGAGGGACTATATGAAAGATATCTACTGAAGGTTTTTAATTAAGGAGAAAATGGAAACAGATTTTATGGGAAAAGAGGGCTTTATATGGGCCGTCGGTGTTGTGGAAGATAGATTTGATAAATTGTTTCTAGGAAGATGTCGTGTAAGATGGCTCGGTTGGCATACCAAGAATAAACAGGACCTGCCCACTTCTTCTTTACCATGGGCTTTTCCTATGATGCCCATTACTTCTGCTTCTCAAACTGGAGTTGGAACAAGCCCAACAGGACCAGTAGAAGGTACTTGGGTATTTGGATTTTTTAGAGACGGTAAAGAAGCCAATGATCCGGTTATGATAGGCACATTAGGAGGACGACCGGATAAACCATGTAATCCAGATGAAGGTTTTAATGATCCACGCGATTATAATGATGCAACATTTTATGATGTCGATCCGGCTACCGGGGAATTGGTACATTTAAGTGATAATGTACAAAATGTTCCTCAACACCCACTTAATGTCGTTCGGGACTTTGAAACTGGTTCAGTTAAAATTAAAGAAAGATCCGATAAGCCGACTATAGAAGCAGGGCAACAAACAGCAGAAGATCACCATGGAAATGCAGCAGTAAAGGCAGAATTTTTACGAGAATCAACCGTCCACACTGACGAGCGAGTACCTGATTATGAATATAGTTATAATTATCCTCTTAAGAGATTTTTAGGTGAGCCAACAACGCCTAGATTAGCTAGGGGCATGGAAGATGGAAGTACAAAAATTAAATTTACAATGGGAAGTAACGCCTCGGGTGCACTAGTCGTAAAAAGAGAAGGAGATAATAATTCTATAGTTCAAAGAAAATATGCACTGCAAATGAAGGGTTATCCATTAGCTAAGGGTAATCGTGATGGATCCTTGGTTGAGTTAAACGAACCAAACCCAGCCTATTCGGACAGCGTCAAGTATCCATATAATCACGTACATGTATCAGAAAGTGGTCATACTATAGAAATTGATGATTCTCCTATGGCAGAAAGGTTGCATTGGTATCATCGTTCCGGTTCGTATCGAGAAATGCATCCTGGTGGAAGTGTAGTTGATAAATCAAATGAGGATTATTGGTCATGTGTTTTGAGAAATTCTCATGAAATGGTGGGTGGTTCAAAATTTGCCAGCATAAAAGGTGGGTATGAACTGGTTGTTAATACCGAAGGATCAGATGATGATTTTTACTTAAAAGTTAAAGGAATGGGTGGCGACGTTCGTTTAGATTCGGAACAAGGAAATATTGAAATGTATACCAAGAATGGTATAGCTTTTATTAATGCAAAACGCATTGAGTTTAACGCAAGTCAAGAAGTAGTAATTAATACTCCACTATATAATCAGACAGGTGGATTTAAGGAACAACCAACCCTACACGGTGGCCCTCAAGAACAGCGAACAATGCACCCAGGCACCGGCCTACAAGGAAACGTAGGAACACAGATTGAAAGAAAAGGAGATTTCTTCGAGATAATAGGCGGTGAAAAATCAGTAAATTCCGGAAGAATTAGTTATAGTAGTATGGGTGCATTCGGTATCAGTGCTCAAGGCATGACAACTACTATTTCACATAGTAGCGAAGAAAATATTACAGGTCACGGTACGTCAACTCCACCCCGTCCCGGAAAATCAATTGTCACAACTGAGGGGCATATTAATTTAAAAAGTGGAGGGGCAACTACCGGTTCCGGTGGAATTGTATTACAGTTAAATGATAATCCTTACGGGGTTAAAAAGTCTCCAAAAGCAGCAACAGGATATTTTCAAATTCTTCCTAGTTCAGGCAATCCTACTGCTTCAGATATAACATTATCTTCCAGTTTAGGTGAAATAAAGATAATGAATAAAGTGGCCGAATTTTCAATGAGCAAAGGACCTCAAGGTAATATTGTGGTCGCCAGTCACGGAGCCGGAGGCACAGCAGAATTTAAAACCAAATTGGCAGGTTTATCTATTACAAATTCAGGTACTATGTCTATTAAAAATGATGTAGCATCCCTAAAGAAAATTATAGAAGCACTTATCGATGATTATCTACAGCATTCACATCCAGTAACAGGTGCTGTTGCTCCAACTGGAGGTCCGCTTTTTCCAGGTGCTGCGGCATTACCGTTCGGAGGAGTGCCGGCACCACCAATACACTTTTATCCTCCCACTAAGGCTAATAAAGCCAAAATTGATTTAAACGCATTATTTAGTGAATAATATGGCAAAAAAAGAAAAACCAGAAGAATGGCGAAGTCATGAGAAAGAACAACTAATATCCCCTTTACTGGCACAATTAGCTGAAAAGACTTCAGAACTTATGAAATTGGAACATAAACTATTAAACAAAGCCAAGGAAGATGTGATTAGGTCTCATGAAAATTTATCGAAGAAGGATTTAAATGGCCATTAAATACAATACAGACCACCTGGACGAAGCAGAAGAACGGATAAAGAGGGAAAGTCAGGGCAGATTCACTGGAACTTCCAGAAATATACTTGACTCCGGTACATCCCTTGATATATCACTATTAGGTTCTTCAGAAGGCGCAACTACAGGCGTATTTTCTGGACGCGATCTTAATGAAGTTATTACTTATGACCCTGATAACTGGAGCATGTCAACAACTCTCAACGATGTATCTTACGGTAATAAGAAGTTTTTAAAAGTTATGTTTGATGCTGCTAAAAAAGCATTAGAACTTCATAAAGCAAATGCAAAATTTATTAAGCAGCTATATGAAATGAACAAAGCGCTAATGCTTTCCACCATAGATCCTATATTCGCGGCGATTGATAGAATACTAGAAGAAATTATAGCCATATTAAACAGTTTACGAGGACTTGGTTTTTATATGATCCAAGTGAATTCCACTACTGTTCAGCAAAACGTACAAAAAAATCCTATTACCGGCGCTTTACATGTGGGTGATCAGATTTACGTACCAGCCCGGGCTGTAATGCTGAAAAATGGTGATACTGAATTTGTTGCAGCAGACTTTGAGTCATTCAAATTAGGTACAACGCCTCCCGTCATCGACGGGTTAACAGGTGAAACTGTTTATGTTAGACATAAGCCATTATCTTCAAAAGAAGAACCACTCGCCCCCTTTTTTTCCTCTTTTGGAGCCGCCGCGGATGCTACCATTGCCGGTGCCAAATATGTCGTGAAAGGTGCGGGAAGCTTTCTCAGCGAAGTGCCCGGGGCGGATACAGCTAAAGAATTTTATATTCAGATGAACGAGTGGACTGGTTTAACGGAATTGACACCGATGGGTATTTTGAATACAATATCTGAATCTTTTGATGATAAAATGGATTTACCGAAGCATTTTAAACGAATGTACATCGACGGGGAATTAGAGTCTCCAGAGTTGGAGGATTTCGTAACCGCAGATCCAGACTCTAATAAGTACTGGAAAGCAGCAGATAAAGTAATCGCAGCGGGCAAGTACGCAGGCATGAAGGTGAAAGATGCCTACGATACTATAACAGACCCAAGTTATTATGAATCCGGGCGACCCATTTTTCCTGCATCAGCTCAAGTAGCAGGTATGATTTTTATAATCGGTGCTCCGGACCTCGCCAAATTTAATACAATATTGGATAGTTTTAACAAATTCATATCGCTGGACGGATTAAAGGATTTATCAAAATCTATTAAAAAAATAACAAAGCCGGTAAAGCCTCAAAGAACCTTGCGCATAAAGCAGGTATGTAATGTTAATATAACAAAGCAGCGAAAAAAGTTCCAAGCGGCATCCGATGCCGGTTATGGGTTCGATAACACCCCAGACCAGATCTCTCAAGGTGGTGCCAAAGCAATAAAGGTTGCCGAAAAAACCACCGATGATGATTTGCAATTTAACAAAGAATTTGATTCCGCAGGTGCATTTAATACTCAATCTTTGAAAAAAGAAAAAAGGATAATGAACATGGACGCGTCCAAAGTTGCGCGTATCACAAAAGTTGTAAGTACCAAACAGATGTATATTCCAAGACCCAGGGAAGGCGCCACTGCCCTGGACTCATGGGATATGCCTTTAACTGAAAGTAGAATAAGGGAAATGGCAAAGCCGGCGACTGTCAATGCAAATAAATTACCTTATAATGAACAGGTTTTAGAAGTTGAAATGATAACTAATACTGGAGATTTCGCACCCGGCGACATAGTAGCCGAATGTATTCCCGCACCGCCTTCGAAATTAAGCACCGTGGATGAAACTTCAGAAGGATCAACTGGAGCATCTCCAGAAGTCCTTGAAGGTGCTCCAAATTATGCACAAATAAAAGATGGAAGAGTTACAGTCGGTACGGTAGTGCAAGGATGGTCTATGACAGCAAAAGGAAAGCCACCTAATTGGAGGGGTCAGAGTATGGAACTAATGTTCCCCGGCTTATCGCAAGTATTTGATAGAGCGGAAGCAGAAGTAAGAAGTATGCAATCATCAGTTAAAACTGCCAGAAAACTATTAGATCCGATTATAGATTTTCTTGATTCAAAAATAGATGATGCAATGGTATTTGCCGCAGACATTGAAAAAATATTAGATCTATTTGCTAATGGGCTCCCAGCAGCTGGAACATATTCTTTATATTTGCCTCCGCAACCAGGGGGTATTGAAAAATTTAGAGAAAGGATGATGGCGGCTGGTGGCGAATTTAAACCACCGGAAGATTTAAAATATTGCGCTGGCGTATGTTTTTTAGGAGGTGGTCCGGACCAAGGCTTGCTTTTAAAATCCGTAGACACTTTAGCAATGTTATTAGGTATGAGACATAAAAATGACAAAGAAAACGCAGATGTTGCAACAATGGAAGCCGCGGCTACTCCACCCCATGAAGAAGCAAAAACATATATGGCGGGCGATACATCATGGTATAAAGGCAAAAGATATGAATGTATTTTGGATGAAACCCCTGGTAGTGAATTACCACTCATTAAAACTCCACCGGATGAGGATAACAATTCTGTAACGATGACAGCGAAGGATGGAACTAAAACAAGCCTCCCAATCCCATCCGGAGGTGCGTGGGTTCTTAATACAACATATTGGAAACTAGCAGCCGTTCCACCAACAGCAGAAGAAGAAGAAGTGCAGGAAGGAGACCCAAGAACACCGGCGGAACTGAAGGCTGATAAAATAGCTTGGCTAACAGCGGCTAAAGGAAGATTAAATGAAATACTAGGTTGGTTAGATGGCATCAACAACGAGGGTGGCCAGAATATGAGAGAGAAAATAAATGGAGTTTCTCTTTTTGGAAAAATTAATTTGGATGGAGAGTTCGTAGGTGATAATAGAAATATTTACGATGAACTATTTCAAATGCGAGAAAATGACTTAAGAGAATTAGAATTGTTAGTATTAAGAATTAAGGAAATGATAACAAGAATCGAACTAATGCAGATCCAGGCAAATCCCGGAACACTTTATGATTTTAAAAAGGAACCGGATGGGATTCGCCCAGGAAGTTTAAGATCTAAAGGAACAACATTATTAATTATAAATGGAGAATTTGTAGATGAAGTAGATGATTTTGCTAGCGGGCAACGCAGAATTAAAGAGAATACTACAATTACTATAATGGATCCGCTTTCAGAGAGTTCCGGATCAACAAGATCCATTGAATACTTGTCTAATACAACCGTTGCTATTCTTGATGAACCATTTCCAGAGGACATAGACGAAGCTTTAGCATATGATATAAAATTGAAAAGAGAAGATGTAGAATCAGATTATATGGATAAAGAAACTTCCCAGTTCACCACTTGGGTAGATTCATTAGGACGTGCGATAGCTAATACTACCCATTATATGCATCCAGGTTATCGGGTGAGAGAATATAAAGCAAAAGCTAATACTATTTCAGTAATTATGCCAAACGATTCTTCCAGTGAATACGATACGATCCCAGTGTGGGATGATTCCGCAGGTGACTTATCTGGAAAAAAACGTACCGTTGAAGCTTATCCAGCAGGCACTATAATAAAATTAAATGGAGTTGTTCCAGCATCGGAAGGTTTTGTTATGTCAGATGAAGGCACTGAAGTTTTCGGACTAGAAGAAACTCCAGTAGCTTCATGGATGGCCATAGGAGCTTCCAAGGATGATAAGTTAATAGTTGATTTTGGAAACGATACAGTCCGCGCAGCTTTGATTTTAGATACAATTGGAGATGAACATGTAGCCATCTCCGAGCCCTTTAAAATATCCGATAATGCAGGTATTGAACAATTTAAGTATCATGAAAACTGGGAGGTTGATGTAGCAGACTTAACTCGAAAAGAGCAAAATAGAAAAGATGATGTTCAGAAAAGTAGGAACAAGTTTTTAAAATATTTGGGAGAAATTAATGATAAAGCTGATGAAGTTTATGTTGATCTTCAAACCTTACAAGATAAAACATGGCCGGAAACTGAAACTATCGAAGAAGAATCTTCATCCGGATGAAGATGAATAGAGATATAGTTATAAATAAAGTAACTGGAGAAAGAAGAAATGGCTGACGTAAAATATACGGAATTAGAATATGATAAAATGGATGGAAGGGCGATATATTCTGATATAGATCTATCGATGAAAGTTCACCCTGCTACAGGTGATATACTTAAAACAAAGAATGCTACCGTCATAAAACAATCTATGCGTAATATTTTACAAACCAGAGAATTTGAAAGAGTTGGGCACCCTGAAATCGCGTCAAATTTACAAGATTTATTATTTGACCCGATGAGTGCAATAACGGAAGCACGATTAAGACAAAGTATTGACACAACCATGGGAAACTTAGAGCCACGTGCTATAATTAGGGACATTCAGATCTTTGCCGAAGACGAAAGAAATAGGTATAGAGTAAAAATAATTTTTACTATGGCAGGGTCTAGCAGTTCCGAATCATTCGAACACTTTTTATATAGATAGGAAACACTGTGGCAGAACAAACCTCAAAATTACAAGTATCTGAATTAGATTACTCTTCTATCAAAACGAACTTAGTAACTTTTTTAAAGAGTCAAAGTGAGTTCACGAATTTTGATTTTGCAGGATCCGGTTTAGATGTTATAATGGACTTACTTTCATACAACACATATTATAATTCTTTTTATTTAAATATGTTGGCAAATGAAATGTTTTTAGATACTGCGGAACTTAGAAATTCTGTTGTACAGAAAGCTAAACAAATAGGTTATACTCCGCGATCAGTCCAAGGAACAAAAGCAGTAGTCCAATTAACCATTACTCCGAACGATGCCGCAACAACTATGATTGTTGAAAAAGATAAAAGATTTTCAACTGTTATCAACGAACAAAAATATTTATTTACAACAGCTGATTCGTATTCAGGTGTATTAAACAGTCTAGGAACATTTGTAATACCGGATGTTCAATTAAATCAAGGTGTTAGATTAACACACAAATATACAGTTGATTATAGTAATAAAGAACAACAATTTATATTACCTAATACAAATACAGATGTTTCGACTCTTTCTGTTATAGTAAAAACATCTGCGACTGCAACAGAAACGCATACATATCAAAAAGTAACAGATACAGTTCAAGTTACACCTTCTTCCAATGTATATTTTTTACACGAAGGATTTGAAAATCAGTTCGAGGTTCAGTTTGGTGATGGTAAAGTCGGCTACAGACCACCAGATGGAAGTCAGGTTATCTTAGCAGCAAATATACCTGATGGTTTGGTTACTAACAGAGCGGGAACGTTTACTGCAATAGACTCACTAGGTGGTTATAGTAATGTTGCTGTGTATGCTACAACACGCGGATATGGTGGAGCCCCGAGAGAATCTATTGCGGAAATTAAGTACAATGCACCAAAATTATACGAAACACAAAATAGATGTGTAACCTTAAATGATTATAAAAGAATTGTAGAGCAGGAATGGACTAATGCTGAATCTGTAACATGTTGGGGTGGAGAACAAAATGATCCTCCTAGATACGGGAAGGCGTATATTGCTGTTAGACCTAAAAGCGGATTATTTTTAACAACAAAAGATAAAGAATCTATTAAGAAAGATATATTATTAAGAAAAAATATGGTGTCAGTTACTCCGGTAATTGTGGCTCCTGATTATCTATACATAAAAATTACTTCTAATGTTCGATATGATCCAAATAAAACTATACAATCACCACAGGAAATAGGTGAAAAAATAATCACGACAAGTTTAGATTATAATACTAATGAATTAGGAAAATTTGATTTAAGATTTAGATATTCACGGTTAACTACTTTGATTGATAATTCTGACCCAGCTGTTTTAAATAACCAAACTTCAGTACTATTATTTAAGCGATTATCAGTTGAACTTGGGCAAGCATTTAACTATGCACAAAATTTCTCTAATCAAATAAAACATCCTTATAATGGATATAAAGGTGCCTTAACATCTTCAAAATTTTCATACATTAATGAAAACACTGATGTATTAGAATCAAATTGTCTAATAAATGATGCCGACGGAATACTTCAAGTTGTAAAAGAAGAAGCTGGTGCGGTAGCAATTATTAATTCTAATGTTGGAACAATTGATTATGAAACAGGTAAAATGACATTAGTGGGATTCATACCTTACGAAGTTGAGGTAGTGGTGAATAATAACACCATTGAAATATATGTAGAAACAAATGTTCAAGATGTCACGCCTGTTAGAGAACAAGTCATATTAATTGAAAAGAAAGATGTAACGATTAATATGATATTAGACACATCATTAGTAACCGGCGATTTTAAAGCCGCGACTGCTAATGAATTACCCGAGTTAGTAGTATATGGAGCTAATACTGCATAATGAAGAAAGATAATAGAATATCCGAAATCATACAAAATCAATTACCTTCCTTCTTTCAGGAGGAAGGCTCCAATCTCCCTCTCTTTCTCACGAAGTATTTTGAATTTCTAGAATCATATCAAATAGAATATACTGATTTAATTCTAGACGAATTCAATATAGTTCTTGAAGATGACAATGATGCTTACTATATTTACGGCACAGCGCTGGACGATGGTTTAATGTATACAACTTCCGATGAGGGACTTGTGTATGATGTTGGATTACAAACAGGATATTATTTTCCAGTATATGGTAATAAATCAGCCGCAGTAGCTGCCTCTGATAATGCTGAAGTAGTTTATGAATTACATTTGGAAGAATTTCAAGGTCGCACATTTTATATGCCTCAAAAGGGTGGCGAATCGGGTATTAATTTTGGAGTGTTTGAAAATGATCCTCCTACAACAACGTTAACAAAATATATAACTTCTGGAACGTTTGTATTAGAAGATACGTTAGAAGATGCAACAGCCAATAATGAATTATTGGTTGAATCAGATAGAGACCCAACCACCACTACGTTTTCATTAGGGGAATTGATTGTTGGTTCTGTATCTGGGACTGAAGCAATAATTACGGGCCTTCAAAATGAAGGTGAGCAGGGAGGAAAATTTCAATCTGCAAATACTGCTAGTAAATTCTATAAGTCTGATCCTCATTTGTTATTTGCACGACCAACGAATGGAAAAGCTTTTCGCCATGGCGAGACAATAATCGGAAAACGATCTAGGGCAAAAGCGTATGTAGGAAAATCTAATAAAGATATAAAAAGAAATCCTCTTCGAGGAGCCTCAGATTTAGATTTAGTTAATGATGTAGATGATACTGATAATATGTATCTGGAGCGGTTCCGGAATGATTTTTTAACGAACATCCCTATTGGATCAGTTGGAGATCTAAGACAAGCGATAAAAACCGCAAGAGAAATTTACAGAGCAAGAGGAACGGAAGATTCATTTTTATGGCTATGGAGAACTGTTTACGGTTCGGAGCAACTTTCCTTTATATATCCAAAAGAAAGGTTATTAAGACCATCTGACGGAACTTGGCAGTCTTTAAAATCTATTAAAATTTATGGTGCAACTGCAACTTACCCAGATATGTTTAATAGTAAGGTTATCAGAGGCGAAGAATCTCAAGCATCTGCAACTGTTGATAATTCAATTTCATATTTTGAAGGCACGACTCAAATTACAGAATTATTTTTAACTGATTATACTAAAGGATATGATGTTCGTTTTGATACATATTCTGATTTTAAAGCAGATGAAACTGTAGCAACATCTGATGCATATGTATCTGTCTCTCAAGGATTGTTTGAATTAATGAATAGTAATAATGCCAGTGATACGATTGCATCTATGGCATTTCCCACTACATCTTCCAAAGGAACTTGTATTGCCGTTATTGGTACAGTAGAAGTTTTAAGCGCAGGTACGGGATATAAAGTTAATGACGAGCTCGTTTTTACAAACAGTCCAGGGCAAGGTGCAATTGCTCGTGTAGGTGCCACTGCTAATGGTGCTATCGATGAGATTATTATTGATGATGGTGGAAACGGCTTTATAGGCGGAGAAACACTAGTAGTTAATAGCTTAGGCACAGGTGGATCAGGTCATACTGGAGTAATTAGTAAAACTATTAACACAGGAATGTATAGGTCTTCTAATGCCGTAATAAGTGAAGTTATATCAACCTCTGATGGAGGAAACTCAGCATCTGCTATATATTTGAACGCCGCTTCATTCTCTATTGGTTCCGAATCATCAGGTGTTAGATATCCAGAAAATATTAATACACATTTTAGTTCAAGTAACACGCTTACTTGGATCGCAACGGTAGCAAATCAAGATACTGCGGACGGTGGTGCAAACATATTGTTAGAAACTGGCGACGGACAAGTTGTACTGGATAGTACGGATGGCTCAGCAGATGCCGGCGATAATATTCTTTTCCACACGGTAGCCTTTGAAGATGACATACAACCAGGTTATTATGTTTATGATCCCGCGTCCGGTGCAAAAGGAACAATTGCAGGACCTTCAGTAAATACCTCTTCATTTGTATATGCTTTAGAAAGTTCAACATCTCCTAATTTTGTTGAAGGTTCATATGGTTCTCTTTATTATAGTGCAAATGGATCTGCTGTAGCCGGTAAATCTAATATGTTCACTTTTAGTAAAATACAACCTGCTAGCTGGTTTGAGCTTCTGGAAGATGATGGAACTTATACAAATCAATTCGGTGATGGTACAAAAGCAATCTTTGATTACTACGGTGGAACAACTTATACATACACGGGTGTTGGTGCTATTTCTGAAACACGAGTAGTAACTACCGGTATTGAATATCTAAAAGGTCCTACATATGAAGCAAAAAATGAATCTACTTTAGGATTAGAACAGTGGAGATTCGAAGATCCTTTAACCGGAAAAAATACCGCTCGGTTAACATATTTGAATTTCGCGAATAATATTTACGGAACATTCCGATCTGGAGAAAATGTTATAGGTTTAACATCTGGTACAAAAGGAAAAGTTATATTGCCATATGTTAACTCTTCATCAAATTCTACTTTCAGTACGATGAAGATTCTACCAGAAGAAACAACACTTTCTCTCGAAGATGAAAATGTAGTTATAAATGGCGATTTTGAAGCCGGTAATATTACTGGATTAACCGGATGGTCTTCAAAAAGATTAACTCCGGATTCAGGGAGTCATACTCTTTCACTAGAAACAACTAATACTATATCCGAGTCAAACAGTGGTAAGATGGCAGTTGATGATCAATTGGATATATACGTTGGTTTCAAAGCATTAGATAGTGAAACTGGTCAAGCATATGCAAATTCCATTATTCCAGGAAATCAATATAATGCCAAAATTTCTTTTAGAACTAGTACAAGTCTTAAATTTGTTGAATTAAGATATGGCCATTCAGAGAATGATATAGATTATGAAGCAAATGGTGTTTATGGTGGATTGACTGAAGCTGTTTGCTACACACACGGAGAAACTACTAATGCAGATCAAGTTTATACTTTCGAAGGTAAATTTGTTGCAAGTTCAGATCGTTATCATGCGATTTATCTATTTGCAAACACGGTTTCTGCAACAACATATGATTTACACATAGATGGTATCTCAATCGCAGATATATCAACCCGCGGAAAATTTTTAAATGAAGGATTTTCCGGTACTGATAATGCATGGGATGTAGATGATTATATGGTATTGGAACAAGGGGATTGGACTGCCGGAGAGGTGGTTATGTCTCTTAATGGTACCAGGCAAGCAACTCTATCATCTACGAATACTGCAGTTTTAGAAGCACAATCTAACTACGGTAATAATGCTATCTTAAAAGCTGGAGCATTAAAAACAGGAGCTATTAAAAATATTGCTGTTTCTTCCGCAGGTATTAATTATAGCTTAGTGCCTGATGTGACAGCACCTTCTGGTGATGGTAATGCGACATTTTTAGCTAAACGAACAGCTATCACAGATTATCCAGGCAAGTTTAAAGATAAACTGGGAATGGTTAGTGATATTATTAGAATCCAAGATTCTTACTATTATCAAGATTTTTCATACGTTCTAAGATCAGATATCCAGATTAATGAATTTAGAGATTTGGTTAGGTCATTTGTTCATCCGGCAGGTTGGAATGTTTTTGGAGAGATAGGTATATTGCTCTTAATAGATGTTAATGTGGATGCATCTTCAGATACTATTAAGAAACTCGAATTATTCGTTGATAGAACACCTTCATACGTACCAACATATGGGCCACTCACTGTCACACAAAGAGGTGTAGATACAATTTATAATAATACCACACAAGGTCCTCACACTAGTATCTACGGACAAATTAATTTTGATGTAGGTATTATACATAATTATCATGTTGAATTTTTAGATCCACGAACTCTTGGTTTTGGTGTAACAACAGATGATAAACATTTTGCATTTCACGCCGGAAGAGTGGATTGGTTAAATGGTCTCGGATGGGATTATGAACAATATAACCGAGGATTAGCAGGACAATTTGATCCAAATGCACCATATAAATCGAACAATACAGAAGATGGTAGAAAAGAAATACCTCATCATTTCCCGGAGCACGATCAAGCACAACTTAATTCTACTACGAAAATTGTTCCTTGGTATCCGAATGTAATCATGGAAACTAGACCGCAATGGGCAACGGCAGATTTTGCAGGAATGTTAAGCGATCCAGTACATACAACACATTCATCCGGAGCAACTGCAGGAGCGCAAAGACCAGCCGACACCTATTGGGGCACTTTGGGTGGTGATGGGAATCCAAGAGACCGCAAAGGTGGAATTGAATATTGGCCAGAAATAGGTATATTAGGAAAATATACTTCACCAGATGGTAATGAAACAATGCCATTAGTTTCTACTCATGTGAGTTACGGACACGAGGAAATTGAATTACTTGCAAATCTATGGAAAACTAATTTTTATCTTGAAACAGAAACTCACCTTGAAACTCTTGATCGTTGGGGTCTGCAACGAATACAACTCGATCTTCCGGACCTAACAGGTGTAAATACTTATGTTTCTGTGGCGAAAGAAGTAATGACTAAATTCGCTGATGGTGTAGATAAAGCAATTAATAGATCAATAACGCATGCTCCAAATCCTGCAGAACAAATAATAGATGTAACAGTTTCAGGTGTTGATTTTCTTTTTGATGGTGTAAACATTAATGATAACGATTGGACAAGAGAACTCATCAAAGGAGTTACGTACCGTTTCAATGTAGAAGATAGTTCTAATAATTCATATACTTTAAAATTTGCCAGCGTATCAGATGGTTCGCATAATGGATCTTGGGCATCAACTATGGAATTTCCATCGACAGCAGTTGGAACGCCAGGTACCGGCGGAGCCTATGTAGATTTTAAAATTCCAGATTATACATATGAAACTTGGATAGGAAATGGTGTGGCTGGAGCATCCGTAGCTCAACCAGTATTATATGCTTATGGTAGTACCGCAAATATGGCCGGCCCAATTAAAACTGTAAATAAATCAGTAGCCCATTCATATTTTATGACAAAGACTCCGCCTATAGCAAATATTTCAACTACTCCGGAAGGAACAGTGCTACATGCTGGAACACAAGCAAATATTGAGGGACGTTCATTTGCTAGACCAAGGGATATAAGATTAAGAAATCCCGCAACATTTATAGTAGCGACTGCGAAGGTATATGCCGGAATGGTAGTAGGCCTAAGACCAGATGGTAAAGTAGAAAGAGTATATGAAAGTTCAGACGTGTTATTTCCACGAATTAATTATGTACATTCATTGTTAGGAATAGCCCAGCAAGATGCGGCTGTAGGAGAAACCCTTGAAGTCAGAGATACAAACTCAACAGAAGAACGCGTTTTCGAGTTAAAACCTGGCGCCGTATATTATCCTGATTATAGTTCTAGCATGATGAGTTATATAACTACTACGCCTCCCACATTAACCGCTGCCGATAGCCTTGATAGGGTTAGATTAGGAAAGGCTTCAACAAAAGATGCTTTAGAGTTAGACTTTCCTCAATGGAAAATACATGAATATCGAGCAAACGAAGATATTAGTAAAGGCCAAGTAGTTGGTTTGATGAGTAACGGAAAAATACAGCTAGTTTTTTGTGAAGTAGATGGTACAGCAAAACCTCAATTAGACGGAGTGCACTCGTTGCTAGGATTAGCTAGTGAAGATATTGCATCAGGCGAATACGGCGAAGTTTTGACATTTGATAAAACTCTTCAAATGAGTACTTTTCCATCAGGTTCATATAATGCACTTCCTGGAGATGGATTAACAAAAGGAACTAAGTATTATGTTGATTATAGAGATGCCACAATAAAAGCATTTGGAACTTATAGTAATCATCCTGATAATGTCTTAGGTGAAGCACTTGATAGCGATTTAATTAAAATAACATGTAAGTTGCCAAATCATCAAACATATTCTCCTCAATGGGATTTAACAACTATAGCATATCCGTATCCAACATATACACAGATTAGAACACTTCCTAATCCCGATGAATTTTTTAGAAAATTTGAACAACTTGGCACGGCCATGGGACCTGATCAGGTAATCGAAAGTATGGTTATTACTAATATAACGCCAGTAGAAAATATTGAACAGGGACAGACTGTTTTGTTCGATGATATAAATATAATACTAGAGGAGTCTGACGGAATGTTATTGGAAGATGGCGATGAAATATTAACAGAAGATGGCACATTTGACGCTACTTCTGCAATTGGTAAAATAATGATCGAAAGTGACTTTCTACTATATGAAGATATCATAAATACAGGAATAGGTCAAGATCCGAATGCGAAGATAAACATTTATAGTCGAACTGACGCTAAATACATCGTAGGTGATCTAACAACCTCAAGTTTTAACATTCATAATCGCGGTAATAAATATTTCCCAGAAGGAATTATAGACACCGCTACTCAACATACTGTTTTAGAGTAAAAAATTAATTAAAAATAAAAGATTGGAGTTATCGAAATGCCGGCTTTAGTAACAAATAAATTTAGAATGTTCAATGCAAGACAATTCCGGGAGTCTTTTGATGAAGATTTCGGAATGACGACATTCGCAAACACGGTCGCGGGCGATACATATTTAGAATCAAATATGTATCTATTCATCGGTGGTGTCCAAAACTGGGCTAATGTAGCAGGAGCCGCGGCGGCAGATACCGACACAGTACCCCCTACACCTACCGATGATGTATCAAATACTTATTATAATCACTGGAAAGATATGATCGCAGCTAAAAAGGTTGTATCTACCGATGTAACACATTGTATTCCTAGATATAATTGGGCTAACAACACACCTTATTTTGCTTATGATAATACGCAACCTGGTATGTTGGGACAATCATTTTATGTCTTAACGGATGATTACAACGTTTATAAGTGTTTGGCAAATAATAATAGTTCCGGAAATAGTGTAGCAAAACCTACCGGACAAACAACAGCACTTGTTACACCTGGATCTGATGGATATAAGTGGAAATATATGTATACAATTTCCGCCGCGTCAGCTCTGAAGTTCGTAACAACTAACTATATTCCAGTACAACAGATTAGATATGCCAACGTAACTATGGCCAGCGCTACTCAAGAAAATACTCTGCAAAGAGATGTTGAGAATGCGGCTGTTGATGGTGCGATTAATATCTACAGGAAAACAGCTAATGGTACTGTTGGTGGATTAGAGTATTTAATTTTTGAAACGAACACATTAGATAATGGCTTTGGAGGTGCGTATGCACATACTACAACTTCTTGTCGTATTCATAGTACAGCTGCGGCCACAGATGATGTCTATATTGGTTCTGATATATTCTTTACTTCAGGAAATGCTGAAGGACAAGGTGGAACCATTACAGATTATGTTCAATCAACAAAAGTTATAACTTTCGCACCTGCTGTTTCAACCGCACCGGCTCAAGGAGACAATTTTCAAATTGCTCCCAGATTGCAAGTTTTAGGTGATGGTTCTGGTGCAAATTGTAGAGCTAATGGTACTAACGCAACTGGTCTAACAGACATTATTACGATTGCGGCTGGTTCTGGTTATACAAACGCAACCGTTAGTGTTTTGGCAAACAGTTCTTGGAATACAGATGATGCCACTGCTGTTCCCGCAATTGAACCCAAAGGCGGACATGGTTTTGACGCTACGGAAGAATTGGGAGGCTACAATGTAATGGTTAACGTCAGACTTGAAAATGATGAGTCAGGCGAATTCACAGTTGCAAACGATTTTAGAAAAATTGGATTGATTTCACATCCAAACTCCGCTAATACTACCAGCGGTGCGGATTTGAATGTACCAGCAACAATTTCCTTAGGTGACCAAGCACTCAGAATTACTGTTCAATCATTTTCTGGTGCAGCTTATGCTGCAGATGCTGTGGTAACCGGAGCACAATCAGGAGCTACAGGAAGAGTTGTTGACTGGACATCAGGTACAAGTAAGTTAAGATTAACACAAATTACAAAAGGATCTAATACAACCAATGGTTGGGATAGTACACCAGGTTCTTTTCAAGCAAACGAGGCTTTAACAATTGCGGGTGCTGGAACCACAGCTAACTCAAGTGTTATCGAAGGACCAGATCTAAAACCATATACAGGAGATATTTTGTATGTTGAAAATAGATCACCTATCTCAAGAGCTAGTGACCAAATTGAAGATGTGAAATTAATTATTAACTTCTAAAATTTTATTGACGAAAGAGATATAAGTGTCTGGAGTAAAAACAAATTTTAACATTGCACCATACTATGATGACTATGATAAAGATAAAAACTTTCATAGAATTTTATTCAGACCTGGTTTTGCAGTTCAAGCAAGAGAACTTACTCAAATGCAAACTATTTTGCAGGAGCAAGTTACCAGGTTTGGTGATAATATTTTTAAAGAAGGCAGTAAAGTATTTGGTGGAGATGTTACCCTTAACAATCAGGTTAATTCCTTAAAATTAGAAGCAGCATTTGATAACGCAGATGTTGCTGAAACTAATTTTGATGGTAAAACTATCGAAGGCGGCACGTCAGGGGCTAAAGGTTTAGTTATTAAATCTACCCCTGTAACTGTCTCAGATCAGCCAACAATAATTTTTTCAAAAATAGGTGGTATTGATTTCGTAGACGGTGAAACAATTACCACCTTAGAAGCCGTTCCCTATCAAGCCAATACTGTTAGTTTAAGTGGTGCTTCTGGTGTAGCTGCATCTCAAAATACCGCATCTATTGCAAGTATTTCTGAAGGATGTTTTTATATCAGTGGATTTTTTGTATTAGTACAAAGTCAAACCATCGCATTAGACAAATATAGCAATCGACCTACTAAAAGGGTTGGATTGCTCGCAACAGAAGCAATTGTTCAAACAGATGATGATTCGTCTATTTTAGATAACGCACAAGGTACCGCTAACTATGCCGCGCCGGGTGCTGATAGATTTAGTATAACATTGACACTGGCGGCTTTAGATATTGTAACACAAACAGTAGGCGCCGACGGAACTACGACTACTACTAGTTCCACTATTTCAGAATTTGCTGGTGAAAAATTTATAGAGTTAACCAGAGTTGAATTGGGTGTTAAAACAACAGAGACAAGATATCCACTATACGCAGAACTTGAAAAAACATTAGCCAGACGAACATTTGATGAATCGGGCTCATACACCGTAAGACCATTTGGAATTCAATTAAAGAACCATATAACTGGCAATAATTCGTTGATTTCCGCCGGTTTAGAGGCTGGTAAAGCCTATGTAAAAGGATATGAATATGAAAGCATAGCTACACGTTATGTTGACGTAGAGAAAGGGAGAGACACCGCAAATATTTCAGATTATATAATCGCGGCTGATTATGGAAATTCTTTATATCTCAATAAAGTACAAGGAACTTTTAATATTGGTCAACATGAACTTGTAGATCTTCATTGCTGTTCTTCTGCGGATGTTAAGGCTGTAGTAAGCGATGATAATGCTTTGACGAAGTATGATCAAACGAAGATGGGTACGGCGAGAGTTAGATCATTCGATTGGGAACAAGCAGATTTAGCAACCTCTAACACTACACATTTTCATTCAGTTTACTCAACACGAATATATGACATTCGTTTAAATAAAACTATTGATGGAGAAGTTTCAGGTGAAGGTGATGACCTTATAACGGTTGGTTTCAGAGCAGCCGATACTTCATATGCCAATAGTGTATATAAAGGAGCAACGTTAACAGTTAACACTACATTAGCCGGCACTACAACTAGTGATACTGTTACCATTGCAGAATATATAGCCATCGGATCACAACACAAAGCAATATGTAATACTGCACTGTCACAAAAAGTTCAGTCTAATTCAACATATTCTATTTCCTTTAAATTTCAGGATTTAGGTTCTATAATTGTAAAGCACGCTGCAAAAGATCAATTAGTGGCCGCGAATACTACACACGTAGTTAAGACAACACAAGCAGATATAGATAAATTATCAAGGTTCAATAATGACCCTGAAGGTACAGCTTACCTGGCAGGCACAAGTAAAAATTCTTTACTTTTTCAATTACCATTCTCGCCCTTAGCTTCTATACCAGATGGGATAACTTATACATATAAAACATTTCAAACCGTATCTGTTCCAATAGCTGGTTCAACAACTGTTTCAACAGCAACTGGATCTTTTATAGGTTCTGGTTCATTACCGGCATCGACATCGAAAGAATTATTTTCAGTAGCCGTTAAAACAATTGATGATGTTAATAATCCTCCTATTGATAATGTTACAGGAGAAGAATTAACAGAAGGACAAATATTAGAATTTTCTGCAGTTACCGGAAGAACTGCAACTATTGATAGCCCATCTCAAACCACATTAAATTTGAATTCAAAAAATGGTGCGTATCAAGTTGAGGTTATTTCTACCATTAGAACAGCTAACGCGTCTCCAAGATCAAAAACACTAACGATTGGTAATACTACAAATTTATCAACCGATTCCGATATATCAAAAGGTCAAGTTCACTTTTTATTACCTAATAAGCAAGCAGGTAAAAAAGATAATTTGATGATTTCTGATGTATTAAATTTGGTATATGTTATTGATTCCGGTGACAGTTCAGCACCGGTTGATTCAGTAATGCTCACGGCCCTTAGAGATGGTACTTCAACAACAGCAGTTGATATTACAGGGAATTATGATTTAGATGATGGCCAAACAGATAATTTTTATGATCACGCATCCATTATTTTAAAACCTGGTTCAGCAGCTCCGAAAGGTCAATTATTAGTAATTGTTGACCATTTTAGTAATCCTGCCCTTACACCTCCTATTCAAGATGCACAGGCAGGGTACTTTTCGGTAGCATCATATGCCGATGTTAGCTCCAATACTGGATATCATCACACCTTAGATGGGACTGAAAGACTTGGTCTTAACTTTGAAAATATACCGACATTTATAAGTCCCACATCGGGTGAAGAAATTCGTTTAAGAGATTGTATAGATTTTAGACCTGCACGGTATTCTGCAAATAATGATAAGGGATCTAATACGACAAACGATTTTACATCTAATAACGCGGCTATTCCAGCATCACAATTAGGTTCTGCTGGCGGTACGCCTGATCCTGAATATTCATTGCAATTTAATACAAATTATTATTTGGGTCGAAAAGATAAATTAGTTTTATCCAAGGATAGGGTATTCAGAGTTATTAAAGGAGCACCATCACGGGAACCAATCACACCTCCAGATGATGATGATTCTATAACATTATATACTCTAACTATTCCCCCTTATACCTTCAGTACGGATGATATTAAAACAAAGTATATCGATAACAGACGATATACAATGAGAGATATTGGTAAATTAGAAAAAAGAATTGAAAATCTTGAGTATTATACTGCATTGTCAATGTTGGAAAAAGAAGCCGCGGCATCATCAATATCAGGTGGCTCAACGAAAGATTCTCTTTTTAATCCAGCTGGAGATAGATTTAAGAATGGTATTTTAGTAGATGGATTTAAAGGACACTCGGTTGGTGATGTAATTAATCGAGATTATATGTGTTCTATAGATATAGAAAAGAACGAATTAAGACCTCCTTTTAAAACAGATTGTTTTCGCTTTCACTTAGCGACAGGTTCTAGTAATAATATTTCATATCATTTGCCAGGACCAGAATTAGTAACGTTGCCTTTTGTAACTGCCAACTTAGTTAATCAACCATTAGCTAGTTCTTATAAAGCAATTAATCCTTATGCTCTAGCACAATTTTCAGGTGGAATAAAATGTTTTCCAGATTCTGATGTATGGTATGATACGACTATAAGACCAGAAGTATTAGTTAATTTAGAAGGTGTTAATGATAATTGGCAGTTCGGAGCAATTAATGGGGGGCATGGATCACAGTGGGATGATTGGACAAAAATTTGGACTGGTGAGCAGATTAATCCAGAACCTGAACTAAGTGTTTCCAGTGCTGGTGCAACTTCCGGTGGTGTAAGAAAAGCAAAACTTATTTCTCAAGGTCAAACCAGAAGAGGCATTACTTCTAAAAATATTCCTGATTCAATTAAAAGAAGCATAGGTAATAAGGTTGCTGATATTTCTATGACTTTCTGGATGAGATCACATTTACTCGAAACCCAATACTCTCCGGATGACCATAGAATTTATTTTGTAGCTAAGGGGATGAAACCTTCTACGAATGTAAATATATTTTTCGATGGCACAAACGTTACAGCTAATGTTTATCCAATGCCTTTTGTTGTACTCAATGGTGTTGATACGGCTTTACATATGATTCAGGGAGAAACGCTTACTGAGGGTGCTAACGTTGCTCAAGTAATTATGCCAGAGAAAACCACTTCAGGTGGTACAGCAACAGCCTACATTAAACCTATTAAGTGTCACGATACAAATGGTGACGATGCTAATATAGATCAATCATTCAGCCCAGGTTCAACAACTATATTGTCGTCGAACAGTGGAATTTCAGCTGTGGTTTCTAACAGGACTGTTCCAACAAAAGGACAGGCTTCTTATATGTCAACTAACTTAGCCGGAGATTTCGCAGGAGCTCTTAGTTTGCCTGCCATGGCACATAAAACAGGTGAAAGATTATTAAGAGTTACGGATCAAGCAAACAATGAGGTTGCGTCTTCTACTATGGCCGCGGAATGCACTTTTCATGTAAGAGGATTAATGGATGGAAGAGAGGCTACTTCGATTTCGGTAAGGCCTTCTACTTCACGAAGAGAAGATGTTACCAATGAAAATGTCATAACAAGTGCTTCAAGCAGGGTCGAATCATCTCAAGGTTGGATGGATCCACTAGCTCAGACGTTCATTGTTAATAAGAGTAATTATACTGAAGGTGTTTATGTTAAATCAGTTGATTTATTTTTTAGACAAATAGCAACTGCCAATAGTTCTACACCTCAATTACCTGTTACGGTTCAAATTAGACCACTGATTAACGGACTACCAAGTTGTGGAACAATTTTACCATTTGCTGAAGTATCTTTAAAACCAGAATCAATTAATGCAATTGCGACAATACCTGATGCATCGAATACATCTCATTTTACCACATTTGAATTTCCCGCACCAGTATATTTAAACGGTGACGAATATGCATTGGTACTTATTTCTAATAGTTCCGAATATCAACTATGGACTGGAATACAAGGTTTAAATCCTTTAAGTGAAGATGCTATCAGCCCCAATTTTAGAATACCTAAACAACCGAATGTAGAAAAATTATATTTGCCAACTAATGCCGGTAATGTAAATATTTCTCCTGGCGAAGCTTTAATGTTTAGAATTAATAGGTGTGAATTTACAACAATAAACGCGGGCAATATTATTCTAATGTCGAATACCTCAAGTGAATCACAAGCTTCATCTAATGTATTTGCGGACGCATATAAGTTGAATACTTCAATACAACAATTTGATAGTTCAACAGTTACATTTGCTTATAAAACTTCAAATACAGCCGGAAGTTATATTACAACTGATTATATTGGAGGTGAAAGAGATAAAAACGTTTATCCTACTGAGCGAATGATGATGAAAGCTAATACAGCAAATTCATTTAGTACTCATGTTACAATTCGTTCTACATCTAAATATGTTGCACCAATGATTGATGTTTCAAGATTCAATTTGATAACTACTGAAAATGATGTAGATAATGCGGCACTTGCTAATTCAAATATATATATTATTAACGCAGGCGCAGGTTATACTTCTTCAGCAGTCGCAACAGTTTCTGGAGGAGGTGGTTCAGGAGCAATAATATCTTTAACAGTAACAGACGGCGGAATTTCGGATGCTACAGTAACAGAAGGCGGCTCTGGTTATACAGGAAGGCCGACAATAGCCGTAACTGATTCCGGATTCACTGGAGATAATTATGCTAATATTGTTATAAGTAGTGAATTAGATAACGCCGGTGGTCCAATCAATGCTAAATATATTACAAGAAAAGTTAATCTCGAAGATGGTTTTGAAGCAGAAGATTTAAAAGTTATTGTAAATGCATATAAACCGGAGAGCGCGACAATACATGCATTCGCAAAGGTATTAAGCCCCGATGATACACAATCATTTGATGATAGAGATTATATACAATTAACACAAGAAACTGCGACTTCTGTTAATTCATTAAATGAAGATGATTATAAAGAATTCATATATAAATCACCTGGTGATTCTATTGATTACACAGATGATAATGGAACGAATTATAAGAAATTTAAAACTTTCGCAATTAAATTATGTTTGCTTTCAACTAGTACATTAGATGTACCAAAGGTGAAGGATTTACGAGCTATAGCATTAGATGAATAAAATACAAACGGAAGACCCAAGGTTTGTTAGAGACATGCATTCTAAAGCTCTATTAAGCACAGATAGAGAAGCACTAAATAGACATAGATTAGAACGCATGGCGGCTAAGAAACATCAAGAAGAAGTAGATGCTGCGCGAGCAGCTGCAGCTGAAAATCACGAACAGATAATGCAGTTACGATCTACTGTAGATAAAATTGAAGAATTATTAAATAGAGTTATAGAAAAGGATAACAATGGCAGCTAACGTAGCTTTATCAGATACGTTTGATTTATGGAGAACGCGTACGAATCAATTGCTGATGTACACCCAAACAGCGGGCGGCAAGGATTCACTACACGTTTCTAATACCACTAATTCAACGTCAACCACCACAGGTGCGATTACTTCAAATGGCGGTATTGGAATTTTGGCATCTGCTACGATTGGTGGTAGTGTTCTTATTAACACAAATTTAACTGTAGATACAGACACAAGTCTTAAAGGAAATGTAGATATCGGTGATGCGGCAACAGACACGGTTACAATAACCAGTCGTGTAGATGCTGACCTATTACCTTATACCGATGACGCCAGAAATTTTGGTAACAGTACTTGGAGATGGGGAACAGTTCACGTAAGTGGTATCGCAGGATCAAACTCAACCGCTTCATTATTGATTCCGAACGGAACTAGCGCTCAGCGTCATGGTGGGACTGGTGCGATTAGATGGAACTCAACTTTAAGTAGATTCGAAGGCAATACAGGAACATTATTTTATCCATTTGGAGGAAATCCTGAAGACCAAGATGGTGATACAACAATTACTACGGACAACGCTAGTGATGAAGACATAATCAGATTTTTCACAGGAAACTCTTCAACACAATCAACCGAACGAATGAATCTAGGTACATCAGGTAACCTTGCAATCGGAATGGGTTCGACTCTGGGTGACGCTCAACTTCAAGTTAGCGGAACGGTTAACGTTGGCGGAACAACAAATTTTGGAAATAGAGTTAATTTAAGAGGAAATACATATGTTTATGATTCAGCCGACTGGTGTAATGTTTCACCTTCTAGTTGGTTTCATATACATACGCCTGATACTACTATAGATTCTAATACCGTTATTATTACTGGTAATTTAGTTGTTCAAGGTACTAGAACTTATAATGATACAACAGTTTCAGTTACTGAAGATAAAACTTTTGTAATTGGTTTAGCGGGAAACGTTTATAGTGAAAGTGATGCCTCTTCTGGTACTATTACTTCGCAAAGAAACAACGCAACTGAAGCCCATGGATTGTCTGTTGCGGATAAAGTTTTTATTGCGAGTGCCGGCACTTCTGGATTAACAGATGAAGGAATTTATGTAGTTGCTACAGTTCCGACAACAACAACATTTACATTAACAGGTTATTCAGGTTCTGGAACGTTTGATTGGGCTAAATGCCATACAGATGCGACAGCAAGTGGTGGCGGATTAATTATACCTGCTACAACTAAACATTCATTTACATATGAAAGCTCCCTTACCGCATGGTTAATATCGGATGGCGGAAAAGTCAACGGTGCCTTCCAAGTGACTGGTACATCAGATTTTGATGGCGATTTAGATATTGATGCAGATATAGCTCATGACGGTGTATTTACGCATGCCGGTGCATTTAAAACTACTGCAGGAACAACGGCTGCAACAAATTACATTTTAAAGAGTACGGATGCCGCTGGCACAAGTAACTGGGTTGCTTTTGGTATATATGATTCATCCGGAACTCGACTCGGACCCTAATTAAAAAACGATGAAAACAAATGGCATCACCCTTAAAAGTAATAAATTCTGGATCGAATCTCCAAGTGATGACCGATACAGAAATAGACACTATGATAGTTCCTCTTGTTCTACAAGAGTTCGCCAGTGATCAAACATATAATAAAAGAGGGAATTGTACTGCATACGCTAACAATTTCGGCAATGCTGGTGATTTTGATAACAGGTTCCGTAACGATGATGTAGGCGCTCATCCTATTTCCGACGGAAACTTTACTACCACTGAATGGTCTATTCAACAAGAACAAACCTTAACGGCAAATGTATCTAGCGTAGTCTACCCTACGAAATTTATTTCTTCGGGCTGTAAACTACAAACGATGACTACCGCCGAATTACAAACTACTATTTTAGCCAGAGTTGCTAACAATTGGAAAACTAATACTTATCCAGTTGGAGGGTATTATTTTGGGACTGCAGCGCCAGATGCAGATACATGGGTTTATTGTGGGGATTCACTAACAGAAACGTATAGAAAAGTAGGTGATGATAATGAAACCGTTTATAGATTATGGAGAAAAACTGCTCCTACTACAACTTCAGGATCCAGGCCAATTTATAATAGATCAGAAGGTGATGGTGTCCAGGAAATGTCAGATGCAGATATTAAAACATTAGCCGCAGAATGGAGAAATTATCTTTTTAATGTAGAATCTATTGGCCACTATCAAATGGTAACAGGTGCTTCTGCTCCCGGAACCGGCACGTGGACACAAGTAGGTGCATATTATGATTATCTAACAGATACCGGAGATATAATTTATTCTCAAGGATATGAAGGAATATATTCTCAAATGTATGAAGGAATATATTCAGGACAATATGAGGGAATGTATTCAGGACAATTCCTTGGCAACTATTCGAGTGGTTTTACGGGGATTTATTCCGGACAGTTTTTAGGACTTTTTTCAAAAGGATATGAAGGATTTTATTCTCAAGGATTTTCCGGGGGATATGGAGGAGGATATCAAGGCGGATATATAGGCGGTTACACTCAAGGATTTACAACAACATATGGGTCTGGAAGTGAAACCCCTAATCCTCAAGCTACGTCTTCAGGTGGTACGTACAGCTCCACGTATTCTGGCATCTATTCTGGCATTTATTCAGGAACATTTTCTGGCCAGTATTCAAATCAATATGCTGGTTTTTATTCTAATCAATTTGAAGGTATATATAGTATGGGGTTTCAAGGAATCTATTCTCAAGGTTTTGAAGGTACTTATTCATCCGGTTTTGAAGGATATTATTCACAAATGTATGTAGGAATTTATTCAGGGCAATATTCTGGTTTTTACAGTAACCAATATACAGGAAGAACTGTTTTGGCTTCATTAGGTACTGATAGTTATACATTCTGGAAGAGGATTGCGTAATGGCTACTGACGGAAGAGTAATGAGAATCTATCCACTGGGTAGTAACACAGAATTAGCCGCAACAGAAAGTGGAAAATTATATATAGGGTCGGTAACTGAAACCGGTTCCGGTGCTTCTGCTAATATTGGTAAAATTACAACTATTACATCTACACCGGGAGCTGGAGTATATGATGATGTATTTGCTGCCGGCGATTATCTTATTATTAGACATCAACAATATGGAATGTTAGGTGTTGGTCAATGGATTAAAGTTCAATCTGTTTCAAGTACGGGAGCCAGTACAGAATTAACTTTAGAAGATGGTGCTGCAGAATTTTACAAATATTTAAATTCATCCGGAGCAAGTTATACAGGCCAAACCAGCGTGGGTATTACATTTGAAAAAGTAATGGGTTGGGGTGTTAGACAAATGACTAACGACCAAATTGATGATTCAATAGTTCCAGAAGTTTTTAATAGATGGGGATCCTATACAAAAGGAACTGCAACACATGATGATTGGAAAAGTCATATAAGACCTTTAGCTGGTACTTCTAATACATCTGGTTATGATTTATGTGGAACTGTTGGTGAAAGATATAGAAGCCCAGATGTTGTAGGTGATCATCCAGTAGCAAATAATGTAACTATAACTAATTATTCATTAGAACAATGTGTTGGAACAAAACCCTTTAATGGCGCAGCGGATGCAACACATGTTGATGATTTAAATAGTGTTGTAGAATTTTTGGGTGCTAATACAGGTGGGTCTCACGGCGGTAAGGTATACGAAATATCAGACGCAGAAATGGCTGCCGGTGCTGTTATTGCTAGGTGTAATGCATATTTTACTTCAGCCGCAAATACTGTTGGTTCTTATCATATTGGAACTGCCGCGGGAGATTCAGATACTAGTTCTTGGCATGATGAAACATGGTATACAGATACAGTAATAACATCGTCAGGTTCAGCAAACGTTGCATATCATCTTTATAGAAAAGAATCTGGTATTGAACGAGGATGGTCAACTTCAAGATCTTTATCAAATGCTAATACAGAAGCAAGAGCCGCAAATTCTGTTACACATTGGACTGGTGCTAATGCTGACTATATTGCCGTAGGAAATTATCCACGTGCAGCAACAGATGAGGTAATATACTTACCAATTTATAATCAAGGTAATAACCAAACTAAAGAATCAAATACTGTTCAAGCCTATGGGCATTCTGCAACTTTACAAGATACTGCAGGTGATGCCGGCATACATTTGCATTGGATTAAACATTTATTGATTGCAAATGCCGGTGAATATAGTTTAGTAACAGGTAATACAGCTCCTGGAACCGGCACATGGCAATTTTGTGGTAATGTATATGATAAAGTTACAACAGTTGCAGATGTAATATATTCTCAAGGATATGAAGGTATATATTCTACAGGATATGAAGGCATTTATTCACAAGGATTTGCCGGAATTTTTAGTAGCGGATTCACTGGAATTTATTCAACAGGCTTTGAAGGCATTTATTCACAAGGATTTACTGCTGGTTATGCTGGTGGTTATGCTGGTGGATATGGCGGTGGATATACTCTAACTTATGGTTCTGGCGGCGAATCACCTAACCCTCAAGCCTCTTCAGAAGGTCCTACATATTCCGGAACTTATTCTGGAACATATTCTGGAACATATTCTGGAACATATTCACAAGGATTTGCCGGAATTTATTCTTCAGCCTTTGAAGGCATTTATTCACAAGGCTTTGAAGGCATTTATTCACAAGGATTTGGTGCAGTTTATAGTGGCCAATATACTGGCATCTATAGTAACCAATATACCGGAACAACGGTATTTGCCACTTTAGAAACAGATACATATTCTCTTTGGAAAAGAGTAGCATAAATACATATAATATTAATATTATGAAAGGAAAAAATGGCCGAACAAGAAGTAGCTGAAACTAAAGAGTGGACTCATGATACAATGATTGAAGCATTATGGAGAACACCAGAAAAAAAAGAAATTTCTATCCTTTATGAACGAGAAGATAAATCTAGATATTCCGGACAAGCTTTAGAAGATTCTCAAGAATGGAAAGATTTTTTTTATAAATTTACCCCGGAGCAGGTTGATCAATTTTCCGAAACTGCTAGAATCCAGCGTGAGAGTCAAAATAAGGGTAGAGCAGCGCGAAGCAATCAAGTTGAAGAAAAACAAAAAGTTGAAAGAAGAAAAGCGGCGGATGATTTAGAAACCTTATTTCGTGCTAAATTAGAAGCCTTTGAGATTCCGGAAGTTAGAGATAGTGAAAATAGAGAATTGAGGTCAAGAATTAGAAAATCTAAATCACTAACAGAAATTTCTGCCTTAGTTGCATCTCTTATAACACTTTCTATAATTAAAGTAACTTTAAGACCCGAAGGTCTTTTAGATGAAAGTGAGCCGGAGGAAACCGAAGATGCGGCAGTCCAACACGACGGTGATGAAGCAATCATGATTGATGCATCAACTATTAATATTGTAGCTAATAAGGAAATTGGGGATGCGGAGTGACGAAGGATTTTTATTATGTGCGACTAATTTTAAACCATATCTTACCGCAGCCCAACAATTAGCAGACAGTTTAAAAGAATTTGCGCCAGACCATCCGGTAATTGTATATACCGAAGATAAATGGGTTTCTGATCCGGGTAATCATATATTCGATGAAGTCCATGGAGGTATGCCACCTTCTAATAGAGCCAAATTACTAGCCTTACAACACAGCCCCTTTGATCTTACATGTTATCTCGATTCAGATATGGTATGTGTTAATCCTAGAGCCCCAGAAGTTTTTAAAGGAATAAAACCCGGTTATGATATGGCGTGGACTAAAATTAGAACATATGCTGCCGCTGCCACGTGGTGGGATAAGTTACAACTAAAAGTCCCGCACGGTGGAATGTGTTTGTATAGAAAATCTGATAGAATGATTTCCTTTATGGAACAGTGGTGGGAGAATTGGTTATGGAAAAGACGAAATGATTGGGATCCACGCTGGGACGGCAAATATCCTTACTGGGAAACTAGAGGTTGGGATCAATTCCCATTACATTTAATGATGGGCGTTATTAGAAAAGATGATCCTTGGTATAGACCCGATATAAAATGGCATTGGATATACGGAGGAGATCCACCTTGTACTCCCGAAACAGATGATTGGAATGCTGGTGAAGATGCAAAATGGAATTGGATTATTGGATATGATCCAGAAAGAGAGGGTGTAAATAGAGATGAGATTATATTTCACGATTATTCTTGCTTATTATTTAAAAGACAATATCAAAATGGTAGAAAATGAAACATACAGAACATATTTCGAAATATTGTAATGAAGAAGAGATATTAGACACTCTTGAACGGTTAGGGAAATATCTATATGATTTGGATGAAGAATTAATACGATTAAAAGACCGAAGAGAAAACTCCCCCACTTGGAAAGAGGCTATTTGTGATGATTATTTAAATGAATATAGAAAATCTATTAGACCAGGACCACCTTGGCATCAAAAGATATGGGATTTAATTTTAGATTTAAGAACGAGAGAAAGACATAAAAAGATTGGTGAATTATGTGCTAATTTAGGAAAAAGAATAGGAGCAAGAAAACAGGCTCTCAGTGCAATATATCCGCCAGGTGGTTATGTTGGGTGGCATACTAATGCAGATGTTCCGGGTAGAAATTTATTATTTACTTGGTCAAAAACAGGTAATGGTGTGCTTAGATACAAACGATCTACCCCAGAAGGTGAAATGATAAAATATGATATTCCGGATCACATTGGTTGGAATGTAAAGTCGTTTGATTGGTTTGGACATAAAGAAATATCTCGTACTGGTTATACTTGGCACTGTGCTGGCACAGAAGATCTTCGGTGCACTATAGCATTTGTAATTCATAGTAATGTAATGTCTGATATGCTTTTAGAAGAAGATTTTAATTTACATTCTTGGAGTGAAGGTTGTTTTATATCTGACGATAAAAGTGATGAATCTGAATGGTGGAAAGGGACGAAAGAAGAAATTGAAACAATGAAATTAAGTCCAGAAATTCTATCGAATGTTCATGCCGGGCCTGCTGGAACCAGAAATCCTAGATAAATGACCAAAGCAAAAAAAACTAATTATCCAATTACTAAGCCACCAACATATGTTAGAATTCCTTCTAGATGGTTTAGAGAAAACGCAGGAATTATTATCGAGGAATTTGATAATAAATCAACCACTGCTTTAACATATAATAATGATTCAAAGGCTAGATCCTCCGAAGTTTTTTTATGGGATATTTGGAAACTAGATTTATCAGATTTACAAAAAACAATAATCTATAAATTTAAAGAAATTTTTATAGAAGAAAATAAAAAATATCGATTTGATTTAGACTACTCCACTATCAATGTTCAATATACAAGATATCCAGCAGGAGGTTATTATCAATGGCATTCTGACGATGATTTCGGTGTTGTTCATAAAAGACATCAAAATGTAAGAAAAATATCTATAACTTCTCCATTGAATACAGGTAAATTTGAAGGAGGAGACTTACAATTACAATTAAATTATCAAAAAGAACTGCGAACAATGCAGTTTGAACCCGGTGATGCGGTAGTATTTCCCAGTTTTATTCAACATCAAGTTACTCCAGTTACTAAAGGTATACGCTATTCTTTAATCGCTTGGGTGTCAGGACCCGCATGGAGATAAATACATTAGATAATAATAATCAATTTGTAGGAATCTTATCATGGCAAAACCTCAAACTCGGATACAACTTAAAGAATATTGCCTTAGACAATTAGGCTCCCCAGTCATAGAAATCAATGTAGATGATGATCAATTGGAAGATAGAATTGACGAAGCTATTCAAGTCTACAATGATTATCATTATGATGGTTCTGAAAAGTTATATTTAAAGCACATAATTACACAGGATGATATCGACAATGAATATCTTACTGTGGGTGATGAAACGATTAGTGTCATCAAAGCATTTCCCATAGATTCATCAACTGGGAATATCAATATGTTTGATGTAAGATATCAATTAAGATTGAATGATATATTTGATTTAAGTAAGCAGAAGTTGGGCGGATATACCTTAGCAATGCAACATTTAGATTTAATAGAAAACCTTTTTAATCAATCTCCTTCATTTAGATTTAATAGACACACAGATAAATTGTATCTGGATATCGATTGGGATAAAGAATTAACCGTCGGTAAATATTTGTTATTTGAAACTTACAGGAGACTTGATCCCGAAATATATACCGACGCTTACAATGATTTGTGGTTAAAAAAATATATAACATCTTTATTTAAAAGACAATGGGGATCCAATTTATTAAAATTTGAAGGTATACAATTACCTGGTGGAACTACTTTAAATGGTAGACAAATCTTTGATGATGCGGTAACGGAATTGCAAATGTTAGATGATGAAATCTTTACGAAGTTTCAGTTGCCTGATGATTTTATGACAGGATAATATGAAATCATTCCAAGAATTTATAGATGAAGCGATTAAGTTGCCCATAGAAGTGGGAGATGTAGTTCTCGGTGGAAAATTTAAAAATAAGAGAATTGTAGTAAAAGATATTGGAGAAAATGAAAAAGGTGATATTACTATTAATGGTAAACCAATTCTAAGAGTTAGAATAACAGACAAAAAGGCTGACGATGCCGACTAGTAATTATTTTCAAAAATTTGATCATATTAATGAACAAAATCTTCTTCAGGATTTAATGGTGGAGTCTATTCAAATTTTTGGGCATGAAACATCTTATCTACCTAGAACAAAAAATAATGTAGATAATATATTTGGTGAAGATCCAACTTCGTCCTTTGATTCAGCATATCCTATAGAAATGTATATTAAGAATACTGATGGATTTGAAGGTGAAGGCGCATTTGTTGGTAGATTTGGATTAGAAATTAGAGAACAAATAACATTTACTGTTGCGAGACGTACCTGGGATGGACAAGGAATATCTGATAGACCTTTAGAAGGGGATTTAATTTGGATGCCTCTAACAAGTAAGTTATTTGAAATTCAATTTGTTGAGCACCAGGCTGTCTTCTATCAAATGGGAAAACTTCCTGTTTATGATTTATCTTGTGAATTGTTTGAGTATAGTGATGAAGATATTGATACAGGTATAAAAGCTATAGATCAAGTAGAAATTGATAACGCTTATTCTGTAGAATATGTATATTCTGCTAATTCGGGTGTTTTTACAACTGATGAAATAGTTACTGGTACTAACTCTAGAGCAACAGCAACGGTATTACAATTATCGACATCAGGCTCAGAGAGCATTATAAGATTAACAAATATTGTTGGAACGTTTAGTGCTACGGAACAAATTACAGGCGGCACTTCAGGTACAACAGCAAATTTAAGTTCAACTGCAACAGAGTTTGCAGGTGATAATAGTACTGCTAATAATAAAACAATACAGACAACAGCGGATGGCATCATTGATTTTACCGAAGGAAATCCATTTAGTGAAGGATCATTTTAATGTTAGGACAATACTGGTATCACGGCTTAGTAAGAAAATATGTAGCTGTATTCGGAACACTGTTTAATGATATCTATGTTAAGAGGAGAAACAGTTCTGATGATGTAATAGAAACGATTAAAATCCCCTTAGCTTACGGCCCTAAACAGAAATTCTTAGCTAGAATTTCTGGCGACGAAAATTTAGATAAAAAAGTGGGGATGCAATTGCCGAGGATGGGCTTCGATATGACTTCAATGTCTTATAGTCCCGAGAGAATGTTGCATCCCCTCCATAACAGGACAGCTCAATATAAAGGGGAAACTGGTAGAGTTAGAAGTCCAGTTCCGTATGATTTTGCATTTGCTCTAAATATCTATGTAAAAAATGCAGACGACGGTACACAGATTATAGAACAAATTTTACCATTTTTTCAACCGGACTTCACCGTAACTATTAATGCTCTTCCAACGATGGGTATAAAAATAGATTTACCTATTATTTTGGGAGGTGTTAATCTTGAGGATTCGTATGAGGGCGATTTTCAATCTCGAAGAGCTCTAATATGGACGATGGATTTTACAATTAGAGGATACTTGTATCCGAATATTAAAGGTAAAGGTTTTGGTGATGGTAGTGATAATGAAGCAACTAAACTCATTCGAACATCTATTATAAATTTTCATATAGTACCGAATGTTGCACAAGTTTCGGAAGATCCAGAATATATTGTATCTGAATCAGATAATGCTTTCGGTATAAGATCATATATGGTAAATGAAGAAGATTCTTCCAAATTTGTTGCAGAAGGATCAGCTGATAGAAACTTAAGAGATGGAATAGTATCACGTATAACAGGAACAGTTGGTAATGTGCCTATGTCAGATGAATATGATATAACAGAAACACGAGACTTTTTCGCTGAGGGAATAGATTATGACCCAGTAACAGGTTTAGATACTCGTGCGCCGAGTTTAGATGTTCAGGCACTAGGAAATAAAAATTTATGAGAGGTAAGCGATGCAAGATTATGATCCGATTGATAAACCACTATCACCTAAAGACGTAGATGATAAATTGAATGAAGTTTTTGAAATAGCTCCAGTGGTAGAAAAAGTACCAGTAGAAAGAGTTACACCTAAAAAAACAGATGACGAAGATTCAGATACTGATTTTCAGTACACAAGAGAAAATCTGTATAATATAATAGAGAGAGGTTCCGACGCCATGGAAGGCCTACTTGAGATTGCTAGGGAAACAGAACATCCTAGAGCATATGAAGTAGTGGGTCAATTGATCGATAAGTTAACTAATGCAAATAAAGAACTTATTGGTTTACATAAAACGATGCAAACAGTGAAGGAGGATTTGATAAAGTCACCGACAAATGTAACAAATGCGTTATTTGTGGGTAGCACGGCAGATCTTCAGAAACTTTTAAAACAAAATAAGGAAACGAAAAAGTAAGAATGCCAGGATAGAAGAATCCGAAATACCACGAATAAAACTGTTAGAAAAGCTGGAAGAGCAAATCGCTAACAACAGGCACTAAAAATACTTTTCGAGATATTACGACTGATAAAGTCGAAATGAAATAACAGTTAAGAAAGGCAGATTTGGAACAATTATTCACAATCGATGAATTCATTATGATAGGACTAGTCCTATTTTCATCATTTTGGATTTTTCTATTTAATTACAGGCAAGACAATAAGGATAAGTATGCCGGACATTGGGGATTGATAGTTTTAGACCTATTCATTAATATGGGTATGTCGGCAACTGGATATCTGCTAATATCTATTGTATTCCAAAACGTTCCACAAATAGCAGCGTATGAAAGTTATAGATATCCCATAGGATATTTGTTTGGGCTTACTTCTAATGTAAGTATACCGATTGTTCTCAAGTGGTTTCAGCAACAAATCACTAAGAAATTAAACGACGCAGGAAAGAAGTGAGGAAGATAATGGCAGATCAAAACAAAAAATATGAAGCGGGTGAACAAGAATTAAAAGTGATGGAACCTGTAAAAGAAATAGAAATTGAGACTAAGGATATAGTAGCCACAAGCAAATTATGGATTTACATAATTATTGGATTATTGGTATATATGATGTTTTTTATTATCCCAGAGATTGATGAAAAAGTCACATGGATGGAAAAAGACTTAAACTCTGTATTGGTACAATCTGAAAGATTTAAGAAGTCAACAAGAGTGTTTGCGAAGGATCATCAATGTGCTTCATGCCACTTGAGCCCTGATTATCTTCTTCATAATTTACTTATGAAGTATCCTAGTTTTTCTGACATAAAAGCATTTATGGCGGTCGGACATCAGAGATATTTCACAATGACCTCACCGATACCAGATGAACAATTATTAGATGTATATCGGGCGTTACAATGATAATGGTAGGTAAAGTTTTCATTGCACTAATATGGACATTGTGGTTATTTGCGTCTGGTTCTGTAGCAGACGGTGCAGAAATAAAACCACACGACCATAGTAAGATGTCTATAGAAGAAAGACGGGCAATACAAAAGAAGTGGGAAGTTGAGGACAATAAACCCAAACCCGAATATTTTCCAACTTATAGTACAACATACGATAGAGTAATAAAAAGAGGATATGTTATATGTGGTACTAATGATGAGTTTCCTGGCTTTTCACAGGAAAAATATACTAATGAAGACGGTGTGATGTGGGTCGGTTTCGATGTTGATATGTGTCGTGCAGTTGCAGTTGCAATATTTGGAGATTCAGATGCAATAGAATTTGAAATAGTAAATGGAAAAACACGATTTGAATTCTTGAGAGATGGTTCGATAGATATGTTATCTGCGGCCACTACATACACCTACACAAGGAACGTACTAAAGAAACTTGAATTCATGCCCACAACCTATTACGATGGTCAGGGATTCATTGTACGAAAAACTCTTGGTGTATCATCTGCAAAACAGATGCAAGGTGCGAGGATATGTTTTAGTGGTAGTGGAACAGCGGCAAAGAACATTGCAGACTTCATGAAATTACATGGAATAACTTATATCCCCGTTTCAGTAAAACCCACCGAAAAGACAAAGAACGTATACAAAAGGGGTGATTGTGATATGTATGGAACAGATCGATCTGGTCTTGCATCTAATCGCTTGAGTTTCGATGCACCAGAAAGACAC
>Ga0208522_1000122_pt1 | contig 50482 bp, 39 predicted proteins | sample ETNtaG_25_FD_185763 | JGI IMG/M metagenome (GOLD analysis project Ga0208522, IMG submission 185763) | Marine microbial and viral communities from oxygen minimum zone, Eastern Pacific Ocean - ETNP201302SV86 (SPAdes) (version 2) | ecosystem: Environmental > Aquatic > Marine > Oceanic ... | reverse complement strand
CAATCATTAAGGAAAAAAGATGGAAAATAATGCCGTCATTACCATAAATAATCTGATCAAGCGTTTCCCCGTAGGCGGTGATTTTTTCACCGCTCTAAAAAATGTAGACCTTACCTTGAACAAAGGTGAATTCACCGGCTTGGTTGGGCCTTCTGGTTCCGGAAAAACTACGTTGCTGAATATTATCGGGGGACTGGATTCTCCCACTGAAGGGCAGGTAAGCGTCCTGGGTCAGGCTCTAAATGACACATCCCATGGAGAGCGGGCCCGTCTCCGACGTGAACATATGGGCTTTATTTTCCAAAGCTATAACCTGCTCCCAGTCTACACAGTTTTTGAAAATGTGGAACTTCCATTGATCCTGAACAAAATTAGCTCTCAGGAACGGGAAAGAAAAGTAGCCCAAGCCATAGAATGGGTTGGGTTGAGTGACAAACGTGATTCCCGCCCGGCAATGCTCAGCGGCGGTGAGTGCCAGAGAACGGCTATTGCCAGAGCTATTGTACACCAGCCTGCATTGGTTCTGGCAGATGAACCCACCGCTAACCTGGATGCAGAGAATTCCCACCACATCATGAAGATCATGCTACAGTTAAATCACGAGTTGTCCACTTCTTTCATTTTTGCTACTCACGATGAAAAAATCATGGCTTACCTCAGGCGCATTATTCACCTGGATGATGGTCAAATAACCGAAGATGAAAAAATTGAAAATCCTAAGGCCAGTGCATAAAGATGCTTTTTAAAATTGCACTGAAAAATCTTCTGGGCGCCAGGCTACGCACTTTTCTAAATGTTCTTGTGACCGCTTTTTCATTTTTCCTGATTCTGTTCATGTCAGCCATGTACGATGGTATGCTCCAACACGCCAAGCAGGTTACCATGGATACGGAGATCGCTGGCGGTGCCTACTGGCACCCAGAATATGACCCTCTAGATCCCCTGACATTTGAAGATGCACTTTCAGTACCGCCTGCAGCAGTACAAGCTCTTGTGGATGAGAAAAAAGCGTTCCCGGTTTTGGTAAGCCAGGCATCCATCTATCCCGGCGGCCGCATCATGCCGGCCATCATGAAGGGTATTCCACCAGGTCAAAATATTGTTAACATGCCAACAGATGCACTTTCAGGACATGAAGAGATTGCCTTACCGGTACTGATAGGAAAAGGAATGGCTAGCGATACCAAACTGGAAGTGGGTGATGTCTTTACCATTCGCTGGCTGGATGCAGACCGTACCTATGACGCAAATGAAGGAACCGTGGTACATATTATGGATACGGAGAATTTCAAACTGGATATGGGTCACATCTGGATACCGCTTAACAAAGCCCAGGCCATGCTGGCCATGGAAGGAGAAGCGACCTATGTGACTTATGAAAAAGGAGTTTCGCCAGTACAGAACAAAGGGGACTGGATCCATCGGGATATCAACTACCTGGTTCAGGACATGGAAGCCATCATCGAAGCGGACAAACCGGGCGCTCAGGTTATGTATATGGTCCTATTAGCCCTGGCAGCCATGGGCATCTTTAATGCCCAGGTATTATCTATCTTTCGCCGTGGAAAAGAGATTGGCACGCTCATGGCTATCGGGATGACACGTTCCCGGGTAGTGGGACTCTTCACCTTGGAAGGAGGCCTCAATGCGGTGCTGTCCGCAATGGCAACATTGATTTTCTTTGGTCCGGTGCTTTGGTATTTTGGTAAGTATGGGATCCCCCTGCCCATTGATTACTCGGAGATGGGTATGATTGTGGCCAAACGCCTGATACCAGTTTATACTATAGGGCTTGTTGTATCAACCACCATCCTAGTCTCTATCATAGTTCTTATTGTGAGCTATATTCCTTCCCGTCGCATTGCCAGGATGAAACCTACCGATGCTTTACGGGGTAAGATGGTGGCATGATCAAATTTTTAACTATAGGATTACTCCGGGACCGTTCCCGAAGCCTTTTCCCCGTTTTAGTCATTACTCTCACGGTTACTCTAGTTATTTTCACAATTGGCTTCATGCAAGGTATGTTGAATAATTTACTTCTTGATACTGCCGTCATATTGACAGGCCATGAGAAAGTTGTTACACGTGCCTATAGTGAAGAAAGCCAGCTTATGCCTAATGACCTGGCTTTAATGGATGTTGATCAATTGATTGAGAACTTAGAACAAGAGTACCCAGATTTTTTCTGGTCACCACGAATCACCTTTGCCGGCCTTTTGGATGTCCCAAATGAAAGGGGTGAAACAAAAGCTCAAGGCCCAGTTATTGCTTTTGGTATTGATTTCCTTTCCCATAAATCTCGGCAGGTAGAGATTTGGGAGCTTGAAAGATCACTTGTGAGCGGAAAGATGCCTGAAAATAGAGATGATGCACTTATCAGTTCAAAAATGGCGAATCAATTAAATATATCGATTGGAGAAAGCGTTACCTTCATCGGATCAACCATGGATAATGCTTTTACAACCTACAACTTCAATGTGTCAGGGACATTCAACTTAAGAAAAGGCCAGACAGATAAACAAATGATGCTTGTTGATTTGTCTGGTGCCCGCACTGCATTAGATATGGATAATGCTGCTTCAGCGATCTTCGGCTTTACTCACTCATTATATTACGATGATGAAAAGGCTGTTGCACTGCGTACGGATTATAATAATACCAAAAGTGAAAGTATTGTTCAGCGACTAAGAAATGAACAGTCCGAAAAGACTCTTTCTTATATGAATGGGTGGAATATGATTAGTAAAAAAGAGCAGGAGATATTTACAAAACAAAGAACAAATGGTCTAAACGATAATAAAATGTATAATAACGCTGAAGAGTGGGGAGAATTCTCTATAGAAGATCCCGGAATCTTCAGCCCCTTTATGCTCGCACTTCGGGATGGGAACCAGATGGGTACCATGGTGGACATAAGTGGTGCAATGCTGGCAATTATGGGTGGAATTTTTCTAGTGATTGTCATGATCGTGCTTTGGAATATGGGCCTTATGAACGGCCTGCGTCGCTATGGCGAAATAGGTCTCCGACTAGCTATGGGTGAATCCAAGGGGCAGGTATACCGCTCTATGATCTCTGAAGCGGTGATTATAGGGTTAACAGGAACGGTGGTTGGTACTGGTATTGGGCTTGCTATAACCTATTACGTACAAGAGAATGGTATAGATTATACAAAGGGAATAGAAGCTCTTTCGAATTCGTCCATGGTTATGCCCAATATATTCTACGCCCAGGTTACACCTGATCTTTTCTATATTGGATTCATACCTGGTGTTTTGGCTACAGTACTGGGAACCATGCTAGCAGGGCTGGCCATATATAAACGGGAAATGGCACAATTATTTAAGGAATTGGAAACATGATCAAAATTCTCATTTTTATTTTATCTTTTACATTTCTTAACGGTCAATCTGATGATATGTCCGTTCAGGATATTATTCAAGCCATGGACGATAACCTGAACGCAAAAAGTCGGATATTAACCAGTAAAATGATTGTTCATGGTCGGCGCTCCAGCCGTACCATTGAATTTAAGAACTGGGTTGTTGGCATCGATCAGGCGTTTACGGAATACCTTTTTCCGCCTCGCGAAGCAGGGACAAAAATGCTAAAGCTGGGTGATAAACTCTGGACCTACTCGCCCCAGACAGACCGGGTGATCCAGATCTCTGGACACATGCTACGCCAATCCGTCATGGGTTCAGACATGTCCTATAACGACATGATGGAAGATCGTCCACTCATTGAACTATACAAATCCACATTGGAGGGATCAGTAGAGATTGATGGACGGGACCATTGGATCATCTTACTGGAAGCAAAAGTGAAAGGATTGCCCTACCCCAGGCGCCGGGCCTGGGTCGATAAGGAATATCTTTTGCCTATGAAAGAGGAACTCTATGCCAAGAGCGGAAAGCTCTTAAAAACATCTACTATGAGCGGAGTCAGAAAGGTTCAGGGACGGTGGTTTCCTTCCCAGTTTATTTATAAGGATGAATTAAAACGGAACAGTAAGGGCACAGAATGGATAATCGATGAAATTGCCTTTGATATAGACATCCCCGATTCCCGTTTTTCTAAAGCATTACTTCGAAAATAATAACACTGTTTCAATATGGGGCGTGTGCGGAAACATGTCCACCATAACCGCTCTACTGATTGTGTAACCATTTTCAACCAGTACCTTCGCATCTCTCGCCTGCGTTGTGGGGTTACATGACACATACACAATCTTTTTCGCTTTCAACTTAGGTAAGTAATTCGTCATATCTGGATGCATCCCTGCTCGCGGTGGATCCACAATGACCACATCCGGCTTTGGAATCCTTCGAGGTAATTGTCCCGATTTAAAAAATGTATCCAGATTAGCTTTCAGAAATTGAGCGTTTGTTATTTTGTTATGGTCTGCATTTTTTTCCGCATCTTCTAGAGCAGATCGAATCACTTCAAACCCAAATATTTCTTTTGCTTTTCTCGAAAGAAAAAGCCCAATCGTCCCTGTGCCACAATACAGATCATACACAACTTCTGCTCCAGTTAACCCTGTTGCTTTTTCCACTTCTTCATAGAGCCGTTCACCCTGAGTCGTATTGGTCTGGAAAAATGAATTGGCTGAAACTTCAAAGGTCAAATCGCCCATTTTTTCTTCAATAAAGGGCTCACCATAAACCAGTGTTTCATATTCTCCATATGCTACATCTGCTTTTCGGGTATTTACATTATTCACCATGGATGTGATCTCTGGAACCTTTTCCAGAAGGGCATCAATGAGTGGAGACAGTTTATTTAGATCATGATAGGATGTAACAAGATTAACCATGATGTGCCCTGTGTTCACCCCAAAACGAAGCATCAGGTAGCGTAAAAAACCAATGTGTGATTTTGGATCATAGGGTTTCAGTTCAGTATGAGCCAGGCAGACTTCCCTGGCAATATTAAGGATTCGGTTGCCTATCTCTGGTTGAATATGGCATTTATAGATATCCAATATCTTATCGTAACGGCCGGGTATGTGCAGCCCAACTGCAAATGATTTATCCACGTCATCCGGCTCCGTATCCAATACCCATCGATAGGGTGAAAAGGTAAACTCCATTTTATTACGGTATTGATAAATCGGATCCGCATCAATGCTATCATCCAGTTTAAAATCTGGAAAACCACCCAATCTTTGAAACGCATCTTCAACCTGAGCTGCTTTTTCTTTTAATTGTTCATTGTATGAGAGATTTTGAACCTTGCATCCGCCACAGACACCAAAATGGTCGCAGGGTGCTTCAATCGCATTGGATGACTCATTTAATATTTCCCTTACCTGGGCTTCTGCATAACCTTTTCTCTTTTTATAAATACGTGCATTTACTGTTTGTCCTGGAATGGCACCTTTTACAAATATGACAAAATTATCTCTTCGCGCCAAACCCATACCACCATAGGCCAAGGAATCAATCTCCAGTTCCAGCTCTGTTCCTCGCTTTAAGGTCATTGGTTCACTCATGTATAATTGAGATACTGCTACTGGTACCGATCCGATTTGCCCCCGCATCTACCATGGCCTTTACATCTGCTGCTGTTTTTATACCGCCACTGGCTTTTACGCCCATTTCATCACCAACTGTTTCACGCATAATTTTTACATCTTCTACTATAGCACCAGCGGATGAAAACCCAGTAGATGTTTTTACAAAGTCTGCTCCGCTATTTTGAGCTAAAGTACACGCCAAAACTTTTTCATCAGTACTTAATAAACACGTTTCAATAATCACCTTCACACAATTTCCATCGGCAGCATTCACGACTTGACCAATTTCCCTTTGAATAATGTCAATGTTCCCTTCTTTCAAAGCACCAATATTTAATACCATATCCAATTCTTCTGCGCCCTGATGAATCAGAAATCTTGCTTCGGCAAATTTCATTTCTGCTGAATCTGCTCCCAGCGGGAAACCAATTACTGTACATACCTTTGGCTTTTTTTCTTTTAAAAAAGATGCAGCCAGCGGGACATGAACAGGACTAACGCAGGCAGATAGGAAACCATGTTCAACCGTTTCTTCGCACAGTTTTTTTATATCAGATTCAGACGCATCCGGTTTAAGGTTCGTATGATCAATAAGTTGAGCAATATTATTCATTCAGATTAGTGTCTTTATACTGGCCACCAGTTCGGATGCCTGAGACTTATCCGGTGCTTCTGCATAGATGCGCATAATAGGCTCTGTATTGGATTTACGCAGATGGACCCACCTGTTATTCCAAGTAAATTTTACACCATCCAGCGTATTTTTGTCTGCATCATCAAAAAGTGAATCTACTTTTTCAATTAATTTTTCTGGATTGATCCCTTCCAAGCTCACTTTATCTTTAACAATCTCAAACTGCGGCAGGGTACTATGAATGGCACTTAAAGTATCATTCGACTGAGACATACGATTTAATACCATGGTGGCACCTACCAATGAATCTCGACCTAGGTGACACTCTCTTAATATGATACCGCCGTTCCCTTCCCCGCCAAGACCAGAATTAACATCGTTCATTTTATTCACTACATTGATCTCCCCCACAGCAGATCGAACCACGGAACTGTTCTTAGTTTCAGCTAGTTTTTCCAACGCCAGGGATGTGGAAAGATTTACAACAAAGATTTCATTTTTCTTGGTATCATTCAAATATCCGTCCGCTGCCAAGACTAAAGAGTATTCTTCACCGAGTGGTATTCCTTTTTCATTCACAACTGCCAGCCGGTCCGCATCTGGGTCTACGGCAAAACCTGCATCTGCTCTATGGTTGGTTACAGCCTGGCATAGGTCCGATAAATTTTCCGGGAGCGGTTCTGTGCCTCGATTAAAATGCCCGTCCGGTTCACAGTTCAGTTCAATCACTTCACAGCCTAACGACTCCAGCATGGCAGGAAGCGCATAGGCACCGGCACCGTTTACAGCATCAATCACTATCCTAAACTTTCTCTTCTGAATCCGGTTCAGATTGATACATTTAAGACTTGCACAGGAAATCACATGTTTCTGGATTGCATTTTGCTCCGGCCAGATAATCCCCGGTTCATCTGCATCATGGAGTTCTCGATTATTATCAACGATTTCAAATAACTGTTCGCACTCTTCCGGATGAAAAAAGGTACTATTATCCCTTACAAACTTGAGTCCGTTCCATTCAATAGGGTTATGGCTGGCAGTTACAATAAAGCCTCCCACTGCTTCCGTGTTGTGTACCATAAACTGAACCGTGGGAGTGGGCACGATGCCGCAATGGATTACTGTTCTACCCAGGCGCACCAGTTCGTTGGTCATCGCTTCGAGTATAGTATCTCCAGATGGACGGCTGTCTCGACCTGCTATGATCACACCATCAGAGAGAAAGGCGTGGAGTGCTTTTGCATAAACAACAGATGTTTCTGGTGTTAGGTGAGACTCGGTGAGTCCACGGACACCGGAAATACTACGTATTAACATATGGATATCATTCGTTTGATTATTGGACAGTTAAATTCGGAAGAAGGCGAAAGTGTTCCAAAAAGAAAAGCCCTGGTAAACCAGGGCCTTCTTAATCTTCCTTTCCGGAAGTCTACCTTCGGCGTCTGCGACGCCGTTGCCGGCTGGCACGCGGATTGTTCCGCAATGCTTCTATCCTGGCAAGCCGCTTGACACGGCGAACGGTCTTTTTTCTTGCTTCCCGTTTCGTATCACTTGGTTTTTCATAAAAGGATCGGTTTCTGATCTCCCTGAGGACACCTGCACGTTCCCACATCTTCTTAAACCGACGTAGGGCACGTTCAAACGATTCCTTCTCTCTTACCTGGACTTCAACCACGTAAATCACCTCCAGAGTGTAGTTTGTGGTAGTGTTTTAAATCCACTTGCTTTAAAAATGCCGGCGATTTTACCTTTTTAACCCCTGACATCCAAGGACTAAACCATGGAAACAAACTCTTCAATGCTCAATGTTTCCGGACGGCGGTTAAAACCAATCTCTTTCTGAATTTCTTTGGGAATATCCCAACCCTTCAAGGTATTGCGCAGCATTTTTCTGCGCTGGGAAAAAGCGGTACTGACTATCTTATTAAAACGCAGATAGTTATTATCATCAATAAGCGGCGTAGGTTTTTTGGTAAATCGAACAATAGCTGAGTCAACTTTTGGTTTAGGAATGAATACATCAGGTTTAATAGTGAAACAATAATCAAAGTCCAGATATGCACCTGCAACAACTGTAAGCCTTCCATAGGCTTTTGTATTCACATTGGCTGAGATGCGATCTGCAACTTCCTTCTGCATCATTATAAAAGCATCATTCCAGTAATCAAGTTGTTCAATGAGCCAGAAAATAATGGGTGATGTGATATTATAAGGGATATTACCAATCACACGGACAGGATTATGAATTGGCAGGTCTTCAATATTTTGCAATAGTACATCACCATGGACCACATGAAGACCTTGAAATATAGGTTGATTTTCTAAATATTCTATTAGCAGGGGATCAATCTCGATAGCCACCATATCGTTCACAAAAGGTAGAATTCGTTCTGTAAGTGCTCCTTCTCCTGGGCCAATCTCCAGAAAGTGATTCTCTTTTTTTGGATCAATAGTTCTGACTATCTTATTCAGAAGGTTGGTATCGGTGAGAAAGTTCTGACCCCATTTTTTCCTGAAAGGGTGGTCGTTCTTTTTTGACATAATGAAAATTACAATCCAAAAAGTACTGTAGCATTTTCTGATGTTGCTGCAGCAATTGTTTCAAGGGGTACTCCTTGAATATCTGCCAGCTTTTCCGCAACAAACCGTGTTCGCCCTGGTTCATTAGGTTTCCCTCGATGAGGAACAGGACTCAAATAAGGACAGTCTGTTTCAACCAGGACACGGTCTAGGGGAACTTCCTTTGCCACATCTGGCAGGTGGCTGTTCTTAAATGTTAGATTACCTGAAAATGAAATATAATATCCCAGATCAATAAATTTCTCTGCAGTCTCCAGTGTGCTGGAAAAACAATGTGCTACACCCCGAAGATTAGGGAATTCCGATAATATTGTTAGCACATCTTCATCTGCATTCCTGTTGTGAAAAATAACTGGCATATCAAGATCCTGGGCAATGGACATTTGTTTCCTAAAAACCGTTTTCTGAGTTTCCTGATCAGAAATATTGCGAAAATAATCTAGCCCTATCTCTCCTACTGCTACCATTTTTTCATGGTTCATAAGTTCCCGTATACGGTTAACTAAATTATGGGGAGCATCTTTGGCATCATGGGGATGCACGCCTGCAGATGCCCAAATATTTGTATGTCTTTCAGCCAGCTTTAAACATTCCAGCGCATCTGTAAGGTTTGTTGCAACACAGATAAAACGGTCTACACCCAGTTGTTTTGCCCTATCCAAAATATCGGGCAGGTTATCTTTGAGATCATCGTAAAAAAGATGGCAATGAGTATCGGTTAGCATTTGTTTAATTCTAATCGTAAAATGATAGGCAAAAGTAATTTGATTTTTTCTTTATCACGATTATGAAATTAAACGCTACAATCTACCTGGTAATTCTCCATGGTATTCTTTTTGGTGTACCGATGGAAATGGGAGACACGCTGGTGGTCCACCCTATTACCTGGGACACTCCAAGCCCGGAAGGGTGGAATGCACAATATAAAAAGAAGGTTCTTTTTCCAGATTCAGGAGGCCCCTGGGCAAAAATCATTATGGTGCAGACTCTAAAGTGTGATCCTGCTACAAAAGGCGATAAATATCCTTGCGGTGAATGGGACTATATCTGGAATACCTTGGTGGATGTACCCTCCGTAGACAGCATTGAAATATTTAGTGTTGGAAGTTTTGTAACCCCCTATGGAAAACGGCTGGTCCTAGGGGAAGATAAGGGCTGGGTCTGGTTTTATGATATGACAGATTATGCCCCAATTTTGAAAGGCCTAAGGGAACTTACGGTTGGCAATAACCAAGAATTATTGGATTTGAAGTTTCTGTTTATCAAAGGGATCCCTTCGCGGGATATCTTAAAAGTTGAAAATATATATCCTTATGGAAAGTATAAGTATGCTGATCTCTCAGATAATGCGGTATTAAAGAAAAAAACAATTCATCTTTTACCCCAGGCCAGCGGCTATAAAATGAAAGCAATCGTATCTGGACATGGACATGCCGGTCCCAGAAATTGTTGCGAATGGGATAGTAAAACACATACCTATTATCTTGATGAGTGGGAGCTCTTTCGCTGGAATGTATGGAAGGACTGTGGGAATAATCCCATTTATCCCCAGGGTGGTACCTGGCCCTTTGACCGTGCTGGATGGTGTCCTGGAACTAAAGTGGACGAATATAAATTTGAATTAACCCCTCACGTTATCCCAGGAGATTCTATTGCCATCGACTACAGCATTGAACCCTATTCTGGAAACGGTGAAAAAGAAGGCTTTTTTTATATGACACACCAGATATTTTCGTATGGACTTCCCAATTTCAAGAATGATGTAGAGATTATTGATATCATTTCGCCTAGCAAAAAGCAAAGATACAGTCGGATGAATCCTGGTTTAACTAATCCAAAGATCTTGATAAAGAATACGGGTGAGTATGATTTACATTCACTTGATATTCATTACGGATTAAAAAAACGCAGGAAATCTATCCATAAATGGATCGGCAATCTCCACTATCTTGAAGAAGCAATCATAGAACTTCCATCCCCACACTGGCATGGGCTAAAAAGATCACAGCAGTTTGAAGTTGCATTAAAAAACCCCAACAGTATGGAAGATGAAAATATCATAAACAATGTTTTATGGTCTCAAATACCCCTGCCAAAAGTGTTTCCAAAAGAGTTTACCCTACAGATCAAAACCAATAATATTAACCGGGCAAGGGAAAATTCGTTCACAATTTCTAACATGGCTGGTACGGTCTTCCATAGCAGAGATAACTTTAAAGACTCAACTGAATATAATTTCCAAATAAACCTAAAAAGAGGATCCTATTCCTTCCTTTTTAAGGATGAAATGGAAGATGGTATTTCAGTCCATTGGTGGAACAGAAACAGTGCCCCCGAAAAAATAGGGATTAATGGAACAGTACAGTTCCTTTCACTTGATGGTGACACTCTCCATACATTTGATCCCGATTTTGGTCAGGAAATTCTATACAATTTTTATGTGGGAGCCTTACCTTAAATGTATGAAATCAGAGAATAAGCTTTATTTTTTTGGTACAATGGTTGAAGAACTGTATTTAACTATTAAGGGTAAATAATTGGGGAACTATTCGAGTAAATGAGTTTCTTTATCCAGTCTCTATTCATTGTGATTCCTATTTTTTTCATCTTAATCGTAACTGAGATATTGATATCAATGAAAAAGGGGATCAAGGTCAATCGACCAGTAGATATGATTTCCAGTTTGAGCTCCGGGGTTACAAACACCACTAAGGATGGGCTCAAATTCGGGATCGTGTTAATTAGCTACTCCTGGCTCGTGGAGCATTTTACACTTTATAAACTTGAACCGGTTTGGGCGGCAGTTGTAGTGGCCTTTGTGGTCCAGGATTTCACAGGATACTGGATGCACCGACTTAATCATCGAGTGAATGTGTTCTGGAATCGACATATTATTCATCACAGCAGTGAAGAATTCAATCTTTCCTGTGCCTTGCGACAATCCATTTCAGAGACAGTTCATTTCGGTGCAATTTTAATGATTCCTGCAGCCATCCTAGGTGTCCCTGCCAACATTTTTTCTGTCCTTGCCCCTATCCATTTATTTATGCAATTCTGGTATCATACACGGCTGATTGATACAATGGGCTGGCTGGAAAAAATTATTGTAACACCATCTCATCACCGGGTACACCATGCTATCAACCCCCAATACATTGACAAGAATTATGGGCAAATATTGATTATCTGGGATAAAATGTTTGGTTCATTCCAGCCCGAGCTTGACAGCGTAGAACCAGTGTACGGTATCCTCCGACCTGTCAAAACATGGAATCCTGTAATTATTAATTATAAACATCTCTGGCAATTGATTCAGGATGCATTTTACGCAGAAAGAATATGGGATAAAATCCGAATTTGGTTCATGCCCACAGGGTGGCGACCGGAAGATGTGGCAATAAAATATCCCATTTATACCATTGAAGATCCATTCAGAGTGGAGAAATATGATACAAATATCTCTACACCCTTTATCATCTGGTCTTTTATTCAGCTCAATATTGCAGTAACCCTAATGTTCCATTTTTTCACTGTTATTCCCCAGCACACCATGGCTATGAATTACTGTTATGCAGCCCTGCTCATGGTGCATATTTTTTCATTCACATCTGCAATGGATAGAAAAAGATATTCCATCGGTGTTGAACTTTTAAAAATGTTGATGGGTTTTTCGTTACTCTACCGTCAGGATTTTATCTGGTTTGGACTGGATGGAGTTTATATTTATTCGCTTATGATATATTTAATTATTTCTGTTATCATGACCTGGTATTTCCTTCATGAATATAAAGTGAATGCTGCTCACTCATGATGGGGATGGTTCAAAAATAGTTAATATTAAATATTTAACCATACTGTTTACCAGAATTCTGATTTTATCCTGTTTAGTAAGGTCACAGGATAAACTGATCGACACTGATCTAGAATATCCCGTATACAAACCGCTATCAACTGATAGAATTATTTCCCGTAAAAACTACGTGGACCAATTACAGGGTTTCTGGCTGGGTCAGTGCATTGCCAACTGGACAGGGCTGATCACAGAAATGGATAAAATAGAGCATCCTTTCTATACAGATGCTGATTGGAAAGGGCCGGACCAACCCAATATCTGGGGAAATTATGTTCCATCATCCAATAACATCATTGATTATTATTTTATCGATAAAGGAGACGTCTGGTCAGCGGATGATGATACAGATATTGAATATATGTACCAATATCTTTTGGATTACCATAATGTAAGTATTTTATCTCCTGACCAGATAAGAGAAGGCTGGCTTAATCATATTTATTCTAACGAGAGTGCACCCAACAACGAAAATTTTCTATGGGTATCAAATGAGAGCGCTTATTATTTAATGAAAGAAGGGCTTGTCCCTCCTTTCACCAGTGAACCCGAAAATAATTCGCACTATACAATGATTGATGCCCAGCTGACCACAGAAATATTTGGTCTTTTCTCTCCTGCACGACCCGATATAGCATTACAGATGGCACACCTTCCCATTCGTACCACAGCAAAATATGATGCTGAGTGGATCTCAGAATTTTATGTAACTATGCATTCATTGGCTTCAGCTGTACCTGATTCTTTATTAATTGAAAAAAAGTTAGTTTGGCTAGCAAAAGAAGCTCGGAAACGTTTACCCGATAGTGCTTATTCTGCAAAAATGTATGATTTTATTTATGCATCTTACACAACGAACCTTGATAAAAATGATTGGGAAAAAACACGGGATCAAGTCTACCAACGTTATCAAAAAAACAGCACTGATGGTTATAGTTATCAGCAACCATTCGATGCAGGTATAAATTTTGCAGCAAGTCTTATAAGCCTATTCTACGGAGCTGGAAACATACCGCGTACGATACAGATTGGTACACTGGCAGGCTGGGATTCAGATAATCCAACAGCTACCTGGGGAGGATTATTGGGCTTTTTGCTGGGCAAAGAAGGTATTAAAAAAGTTTTCAATAAAAGTAATTTTTCGGATGCCTACTGGATCCACCGCACAAGAAGAAATTTCCCAGATCATACGCCAGGAATGGAAGGAGAAGATACATTCCAGCTCATGGCAAGACGGGGGATTTACATTATTGACCGGGTTGTTCTTGAAGAGATGAAGGGTGGTGTAGATTTAAATAAGGATGTCTGGTATATACCGATAATAAAAAACTGAATTTTATTTTACTCTTGGGAAAAGCGGTTCATGATCTTTTAATGTTGCTCCTGGCTTAAGACCGCCCCAGGATAAGTCAGCACCTGGAGCATTGAATGCATCCAATAAAATTGAAGTCCGGTGTGGCATCACGGGTGATAGTAAAACTGCACCTAATCTTAGCGCTTCACCTGCCGTGTAAAGTATCTTTCCTGCCGCTGATTTATCTTCTTTGACCAGCTTCCAGGGTGCATTCTCTTCCATATACTTGTTTACGCTTCGAATGTACTGCATGGTATTTTCAATGGCTTCATTTAACCGCATGTTCTTTATCATTCCATCCACTGTACTGCACAAGGATTCTCCTTCGGTTTTAATCCGTAATTCTGCTTCTGAAAGTTCGCCGGGATCAGGTATCCTACCATCATAATTCTTTTTCATCAGTGTAGATATTCGGCTTAACAGGTTCCCAAAATCGTTTGCCAGGTCACTGTTATATCTTTGGATAAATGATTCCATGGTAAAATTTGAATCCTGGCCTAATACCATTTCCCGCATCAGGTAGTACCGGACAGGATCCACACCATAATCATCTATCAAATCCATTGGATTAATAACATTCCCAATAGATTTACTCATTTTTGATTCCCCCATGAGCCACCATCCATGGGCAAAAATTGATTGGGGTAATTCAATATCTGCTGACATGAGCATAGTGGGCCAGTATACTGCGTGCGTTGTGAGTATGTCCTTACCTATTAGATGATAGGATACAGGCCACCATTTATCAAAGGATTCATGATCCTTACCGAAACCGGGAGAAGTAATATAATTGATAAGCGCATCGAACCAGACATAGGTCACATATTCTTTATCAAAGGGCAGTTCAATTCCCCAATTTAATCTTGATTTTGGCCGGGAAACACACAGGTCATTCAATGGTTGGCGAAGAAATCCTAAAATCTCGTTCTTTCGATGTTCCGGCTGAATGAATTTTGGATTCGATTTAATATGATCAATGAGCGCATCCTGGTACTTGCCCATCTTGAAAAAATAATTCTTCTCTTTCAGTTTTTTTATATCGCGGAATTCATCACTTTCTGCTTCTTTTTCTGTGATGAATCGCTCTTCTGATACAGAATAAAGTCCTTCATATTCATCTTCATAGATATCTCCTGCGTCGTAGACCTTTTGGAGAAACATTTGTACAATTATTTTATGGCGATTTTCTGTCGTACGAATGAAATCATCATAGGATATATGGAGTTTTTCCCACAGGTCTATAAATCTTGGGGCCATTTCATCGCAATGCTGCAGGGGTTCAATGCCCCGGTCTTCTGCTGCCTGCTGCACTTTTTGTCCATGTTCATCTAGGCCTGTTAAAAAAAATGTTTCCTGCCCTGCATTTCGGTGGAATCGTGCCAGTACATCTGCCAGGATAGTTGTATAGGCGTGACCAATATGTGGCTTGTCATTAACGTAATAAATGGGAGTAGTTAAATAAAAAGTTTTACTCATAATTTCAGGTGTTTTTGGATATGGAGTAAAAGATTTATCAAAACAAGCGGCATATAGAGATTTTGCGGGATAGCGTTCACCGTATCTTCTAGTTCAAAAGCAACCGCAGAGAAATCAGCATCAGGATGAGTTTTAATCATTCGTTCCATCCCTGGCTTAAAGGATGTATGGTGCAGTAGATCATCAAGATTCTTTTGAAAACGGTTTGCGCTTTGGAACCAGATTTTCAGGATAATGAAATGAAATGAAAAAGTCTTCTGGTCCTGTTTGGCCAGTTTTGAATAGGTCTGGGTAAATTTTCGCCATTGGCCTGGATCATCCTGGGTAATGGTTTTGATCAATCCTCCAATTAATGTCATTAGATCACCCACAGATTGAGAAATAAGAAAACGTGCTTGATGAAGATTCCCTCTACTTAAACCAGTTAGATATGGGATATCTGTATCCTTGACCATTTTCATTTCGTACCAATTTTGAATATAGGAATCATCTAGCCTGGGAAATCTTATTTGCTGGCATCTGGATAGAATGGTGGGAAGAAGTAATTCAATATAATCTGTGATCAGGACTAGGGTAGTATTTTCCGGTGGTTCTTCAAGAAGTTTTAAAAGAGCATTTGCTGCTTCCCCCTGGCCGGCAGATAAAAGATGTGCATCAAAAATAATTACCATTTTTCGACCGGATGTTTCACTTTTTAGATATAAGGATTTTCTTAACTCTCGAATGGATTGGATCAAGATCCTGTTTGCTCTGGGTATCTGTATTTTGAAAAATGGATCACCTGACTTCTGGGCAATGGCCTCTGTAACCATCTCAAGATCTTTATGATCAATACCGGTATTTTCACGATCCGTGTTCTTCTTGGGTGTTGGTAACGGAAAAATCAATTTCAGGTTTTCATGCTGCAGGCGAAAAAACCGTTTGCAGGATGGGCAGTTTCCACAGGAATCATCAGAACCTGATTCACAATTCAATAGTTGTGCAAATTGAAGAGCAGTCCCTTCTTTCCCACAGCCTGGAGGACCTGAAAACAGATAGGCACTCCCTAATTGTTCGGATGATCCAATCTGAGAAAGTCGATCCCAGACCCTTGGCTGGGCAGAAAGAATAGTTGATGATATTACTTCTTGATCAGCCATTTTTCTGGATCCAGTTTTTGACCTTTACCCCATATCTCAAAATGGAGTTTTGATCCATTGATCGATCCAGAATCACCCATATAGGCAAGTACATCTCCATTCCGGACCTCGCTGTCCACAGTTGTCTCTATATTAGTTACATGGCTGTATACTGTGTAAAAACCTCCTCCATGGTCTACGATGATAGTTGTACCATACCCCCGGATATAGGTAATAGTAGTTACCACCCCACCTAGAATGCTTCGAATAGCAGAACCAGGCTGTCCCTTAATATCAATCCCGGGATTTTCTGTGGTTGTTTTCAGCTTTGGATTCCATTGCCGACCAAACTTAGCAATTATACGGCCTTCCGCCGGCCAAGGGAGTTCTCCTTGAAGTGCTTTGAAACTCTTTGTCTTAAGTGCTTCCTGCTGTTGTCTAATGCGGCTTTCACGTTCAAATCGTGCTTTATCTTCAAGCACTTTTTTAATAATATCTTCTAACTGCTTGATCCCGGCTTCCTTTTCACCCACATAATTTGCAAGTGCCTTTTTATCGGTACGGATACGATTGAGTTCTTTTTCCCTGTTGATACGCATGTTTCGATATGAACTCATTTGTTTTTCTTTATCCCGTTTCAAATTCAAATTATCTCTTAACGTTGCTTCAAGTTCTAATTTTTGTTGGCTTATATCGATCAGCAATTTTTCAATTTGTTTTGTCATTTTATTTTCTATATCAGAAATGATTTTCAGATAATGGGTTCGATACATAGCCTGCCGCCAAGTTGTAGAAGAAAAAACTTTCTCCAGATCGGTTAACCTGCCCTTTAAATAGGAATTTACTACCCGCTGCTTATAACGGATTCGTAATGCTTCCAATTCATTTTCGTTCTTTAGAAGGTCGCTTTTCAATTGAAGGATTCGTTTTCTTGTTTTTTCTTCTTCATTATTTAAGGATTGGATCAGTTTTGCGGTGAGAGATATCTCTTCATCCAGTGATGAGATTCGAGTGGTGGCAGATCGTTCGCGGGATTCAGCCGTTTTGATTTTTAAGCGGAGTTGACTGATCTCAGTCTTAAGTGCATTAATCGCTTTATTCTGGTATCGAAGTTCTTCATTATAATCACGTTCATCTGATTGGGCATAAATCTGCGATACAGATAATAACAGAAAAAGAATTGTAATTGAAAATTTCACAGCTTTGAAAATACCCGGTTTTTATTTTTTTAAATAGGGGAGAATTGGATATAGGTCTTTATAATTCTTCTATTTTGAATAATTGAAAATTATGGAATGACAAATGTAGTGATTTCTGATCCATAAAATAGATCCATAATTGCTCTTCCGGATCAGTACCATTGCTTCCTAAAATCTTTTCATGGGGGTCACCCAATAATTCCTGAACCTGCGGCAGCGATTGACCTATACTTAATTTTTCTGTACGGGCACGGGCTAACTCTAAACGACCCAGATCCATTTTCCTGTTGATCAATAGACGAGATTTATAATTATCCAATGATTTAAGTTTTGCCCTCAAATCCAAGAGTAATTGTTCATTTCTTTTTCCAATGCCACCAGAGAGCTCCCGCGCAAATTCCAGGGAATGAATAGCCAGTTGAATCTCTTCAAATTCATCTGCTTCAGTTGCCAATTTTGCCATCTGAATTCCTGCTTTATATTGCAGTGCTTTCACTTCATATATAAGGTCCCCATTCATATCCAGCGCTTCAGCATATTTACCCATTGCTTTTCCAATAAAACCAGCCTCTTGATACTTTTTTCCTTCTCCTAAAATGACCCACGATTTAAATCTTCGTAATTCTTTTTTACCCTGTACTGAAAATTCAGCCACATGTTTTACTAAGTTGTAGGCTTCAACATAACTGAACTCATTTAACATTTTTTCTGCTTCAATCATCCACAAAAGTGCAATCTGGTCTATCCTTCCAACCAGTATATTAAGAATTAATGTATCATTTTTCACTCGGGTTCGGGCATATTGGTATATTTTGAGAGCTTTTTGTGTTTGTCCTTTCTTCTCTAAAAGAATACCCTCTTCAAGTATCTGATAAGGAATTTTATACTCACAATCTGCAATATATTCTTCCGCCCGATGCCGGTTGGCATGAGATGGGTACTCCGACATAAACTTTTTAAATATTTCTAGAGATTCAATATAATCTTTTCTGTAATAATATGTTTTTGCTTTATCTCCGCTTGTTTTTCTACCGCCATAAAAAGCAGAAATAGTTAAGTACAAACCATAATTTGAAAGATCAAACCGGTTTATGGGCGTAATATCACTAGGGTCACTTATGGTATGAATTTTTGTATAAGAATAACGGAAGTCCAGCCCTGCCGTAAATCGATTATTCTTTCCAGGGTCTAAAATAAAACGAATACCCGCAGCATAGGCTGCTGATGTCCCCGATCCCGAAAGTGATTGGTCCCATATTTCTCTATCTGGAGTATAGAATACGGCAGAAGCCAACCCATAGGAATAACGAAAATTCAGATACCAGTCGTTAAACGGCTGATATTGAAAATGAGTGGTTGCCAGATATTCAGTCAATTTAGGGGAAAAATAAGCCGTGTCTCCCCAAGTGGCATTGGTCTCCGCCCATTCATCATTAGGAACTTGCGAAGGGTAAATTATACTGCTTGATCGATAAGAGATCCCCGTCATGACATTCATCCAGCTCGTACCCACCATATAATGGGGAATATTGATCAGGCCAACATCTATTTCAATTGCATTCCCCCATATATTTTTTGTTTCCTGGCTAATGGGAGTGACATCTGCATCGTACCTTATTTTTCCAGGGTCATCTTTAAAAGAATCACTAGTCAGGCTAGATGCACTTCCAGTAGATTTTCCGTTAACACCAAATCCATACCGTACTTCCATTGGGATAATATTAACGGGAGATGCAAATTCTCTTGCATAGAACCATTTATTGATCCAATACCCATCTTCATATGCTGATTCAGTATCAAACTTGATCAGGCCAAAAAGGAATGTTCTTGGCTCCTTTTCTTCTTCTATTTGCCCAAACAATCCAGACAGTATAAGAGAGAATAGAATATGGCGTGTATTTTTCTTAAGAACCATAGGTAAGCAAAATTCCATGATTCCCGTGATTTTTACAAGAAGAGACTCGAAAAAACTGGCTAACTTTTCTATCCCATTTTCGGGAACATATGAATCAATTATTACATTCCTTTTTTATGGCTAGAAATAGATTTTTTACACTTATGATCCTATGTTTGATTGGAGCTCTTCAGGCACAGACCTTCACCATAGCCAGAGTGCATTACAGCGGGGGGGGGGATTGGTACAGCGATCCCAGTAGTCTTCCAAATCTCTTGACCTATGTAAAAGAGAATACTCCGGTCTCGATTTACCCAGAAGAAGTTCGAATCAAATTGACAGATGATAATGCAAATCAATACCCCTATCTCTATCTTACAGGACATGGCAATATACGGTTCACAGACAGCGAAGTGATCGCACTTCGTTCAATTTTAATGAACGGTGGATTTTTACATGCAGATGATAATTATGGGATGGATGCCTCATTCCGTCGGGAAATTAAGCGTGTTTTTCCAAATAAGGATCTTATACATCTCCCTCATGACCATCCTGTTTTCCATATTTATTATAGCCTGCCTAAAGGACTTCCGAAGGTCCATAAACACGATAATAAACCACCCCAGGCCCTGGCCTTGTTTGAAGGCAAAAGAATGATATTGCTTTATACGTACGAATCGGACCTAGGGGACGGCTGGGAAGATGCCAGCGTTCATCAGGATTCCTGGCCTGTTAGAGAAGCAGCCTTAAAAATGGGTGTTAATATTATTTATTTTTCCCTGACCCAATAATGCGGGTAGAAGAACATATTATTAAAGCCCGGTCCTTTTTATTCTGGCAGGATGTGTTCATATGCCTTTTTTGGGTTGGAATTATTGGATCATTTTTCTTTTTTATTGGTATTCAGTTAGAATCGGTTTTTTACTTTTTACCCCAGATCAAGATCAATATTCTTTTTATCCTGACAGGTTCTGCAGGAATTATTATTTTATTTTGGTTCGTACAATTTGCTAGGGCAAACAACAATAAAATCTATCGATACCAAATTGAAACATTAGCCCTTCATCTAGGCCAGGAAGCTTTTCCAGAAAAGAGTGATACAATCCTGAATGCGCTCCAGCTTGAATCTGGTGCAGGAAATAATGAATCAAAAGAACTGGCTGAATCCTATATAAAAAATATAGGTCATAAACTAAAGACGTTAAATATCCCTTTGTTATTAAAAGATGAAAGATTGCCAGGATTGAAAAGTGCCATCTTGATATCATGGATAAGTATCATTCTAGTATTTTCATTTCGCTATGGTGCATCAGCTGATGCTTTCTATCGCTGGGCCCACCCACAGCAGGAATATCCTGCACCAAAACCATTTTTACTTTCCAGCATAACGGGTGACATCCATATTCTTGGAGGTGAAAAAACCGAGATTAATATTCAGGCCCATACGACCATACCGGATACAGTCCATCTCTATTTAACACCAAGCCAGGTATCAACTCAGAAAAGAGATTCTCTCAAATTAAAATTTTCCACCGCACCAAGCGCAGGCGGTCAATATCATTTTAACTTGCCAGAGCTGTTTCAGGATTATTCCTACCAGGCTGTTGTTGAAGCACAATATTTCTGGGAAGCATGGGAAAGAGTTGTATCAAATCCTGATACTATTTTTGTAACAGATCGGCCTGCATTTGAAACATTTCTAATAACTATCATTCCACCAAAATACAGCAACCTGGACACAGAAACTCAGGAAGGGAATCTTGCAGTCGTTCAAGGATTAAAAGGATCGGTAATCCAGATTAATCTGACATCGAATCGAATGCTAGAGTCAGCCCATCTTATTATTAATGAAGACCAGTTAGAGATGGCTTCCAGTTATAATCGTTCATCAGGGTATTTCACCCTTATGGAGGAAGGGGAATTCACAGTTAACCTTGTGGACAAACGAGGAATTACCAACCGGGACCCCATACCCTATGCTCTTGAGATTATACCGGATCATGATCCCAGTCTTGCTGTCATTAAACCAGCCCCAATGATAGAACTGGGCAGTGAACAGACCATTCCCATCCATTTGGAGATCCAAGATGATTACGGGTTCACAGATCTTCAGCTGGCCTACGAAGTTCGCAGACCCACGTATCTCCAGACTGATCCTTATGTGGCTATGTTTACCATCCAGGATCTAATCCCCGATACCCTGAATCAAACGATCCATACATTTTGGGAATTGGGTGACATGCTGCTTATGCCTGAAGATGAAGTTCATTTTCATTTTGAACTGACGGATAATGACGATGTTTCTGGTCCAAAGAAGACAATTTCATCCACCTTTATTGCACGGGTTCCTTCCCTGGCTGACCTTTATGCAAGTGCTGAAAGTTCAGAGACAGATTTCATGGAAAATCTAGCAGAAGGGATGGATGAAATTCAGGAACTAAAAGACCAGTTTGAAATCCTTGAATTGAAGGCACTTAAATCAAAGGAATTGGATTGGGATCAACAGCAATCCATTAAAAACTCGCTTGAGCAAGCCAGAGAAGAACTGGACAATTTAGGAAAAATGGCTGACGCAATGGAGTCCATAACAGACCAGGCTGAAAAACACGAACTTTTTTCTCCTGATCTATTGGAAAAATTTAAAGAATTATCTGAGTTAATCAGTGATATCATTCCAGAAGATATGTTGACTACTATGGATGATCTACAAAAGGCACTTGAGGATATGGATATGAAATCCCTCCAGGAAGCTTTAAATGATCTTTCAGAGAATATGGACCAGATTGAACAAGACTTGGATCGATACCTTGAAATTTTTAAACGGCTGCAAGCTGAACAAAAAATGGATGAACTTCAGAACAGGATGCAACAATTATTTGAACAGCAGAACGCATTGGATCAGGAAATAAGTGAAGCAGACAACGCTACAGATCAATCGACCCTAGAACGATTGGCCCAGGAAGAACAACGAAATCTGGATGAATTTGAAAATATTAAGTCATTGTTAGAAGAAGCATCTGAACTGGTAGAACCTTTCAGTGAAACCGCATCCCAGGAATTGTCAGAAATGGCTGAATCCGATCTAGCAGAAGAAACACAATCTGCACTGAATGAGACCGCTCAGAATCTTTCACAGCAGGAAGTGCAATCTGCTCAACGTTCAAGCCAGCAATCCATTCAGAATATGGAAATGATGATGATGCAGATGATGGAAATTCAGCAAGGGTTCCAACAGGAAACCGTTTCAGAAATGACAGAGAAATTTCAGGCACTAATGCAGGATATGCTTTACCTTTCATCCCAGGAAGAACAGTTACGGTCTGATGTAAAACAAGTTTCTCGCAATTCCCCAAGGCTTCGCGAATTTGCATCCCATCAGCAACTGCTTCAGAATCAATTACAGTCTATTACGAATCAAATGATGGATCTATCTAAAGAAACCTTTGCCATTACTCCAGAAATTGGTCGAGCTGTTGGAAAAGCAAACGCAGCTATGCAGGAAGCAAAAAATAAATTGACGGAACGGAATGTGAGCCAATCAGGAAAAAATCAAGATATGGCGATGGAAGGACTCAACGAAGCCGCCCTGGGTCTATTTAACAGTATGCAAAGCATGCAGCAGTCTGGATCCGCAAGCGGCTATGAACAGTTTCTGAAAATGATGCAACAAATGGCAGGCCAGCAACAAGGATTAAACCAGCAGGGAATGCAGTTAAGCTTGGGCCAGATGGCTGCTGCTGCACAGCAACAGATGATGCAGCAAATGCTTAAGAGACAAAAGGGGATCCGTAAATCACTGGAGCAGATGATGAATGAAATGAGACATTCGGGACAGCACGGGATGGGGGATTTGAGCGGCATTGCACAGGAAATGGATGAAGTTATCAAAGATTTACAAAGAAAACGCTTTAATCGCAAGACGCAGGAACGCCAGCAGCGTATTTTGTCACGAATGCTAGACAGCCAAACATCCATGACACAGCGAGGACAGAAAGAAGAACGTAAATCATCTTCTGCAAGACAAGAGATTGTATTTGAAGGGCCAGGCGGATTACCATCAGATCTGGGACAGCGTGAAAACCTTGCTCTTCAGGCTTTAAATAATGCAATAAATGCAGGATATTCCCGGGAGCATCAGACCATGATTAAACGTTATTTTAATTCATTGAGCCAGGTACCTGCTGAAACGCAAACCATTGAGACCATTGGTGCAGAATAATTTTATAATTATTGTTTTTATTCTTGGGACGGCAGGTTTGACCGGCCAAAACCAGGCATCCATTAATGCATCCATGAAAACTGCAAAAATGCTTGAAAGGAGAGGCGATATAGATGGCGCTATTGCTGTTTATAAAGGGGTCCTATTAAAAAATCTAAATCATCATCAAGCCATCCGCAGCCTGAAATCTATATACAGAAACAATCAGAGATTTGCAGATGGAATCCAGTTCCTCAGAGAGAGACTGGCCCAATTTCCCAATGATTTAAAGACCTATTCTGAACTGGGAGAATTTCATTTTCTGAACGATCAGAAAAAAGAGGCCAGATCTGTCTGGTCAGCTGGATCAGAAAAATTTAAAGGTAATCGGTCTTATTATCGTATCATGGTCTCCCTGTATGGAAGGTATGGTCTTGATGATGACCTACTTTACCTTTTAAAAAGAGGGCGAAATAAATTTGGTAAATCGTTTCTAGCCTATGAAACAGGGGTCTATTACCAGACCCGTAGAGTATACGATATGGCTATGGATCAGTTTATCCTGAATCTTTTCCATGAACCAAAACAGAATGGGCTTATAGAGCGGCGCATTCTACTCATGAGCGATGAAAAGGACGCTTTACCGGTTATTGAAACAAAACTGATGATTGCTGCTAAGAAAAATCCAGAAAAGATATTAAATGTTTTCAGCGAATTCTATTTCAAGCAGCAGAACTATGGCCGTGCTTTTGAAATTAAAATGGAATGGACGGCATTAGGTAAAAAGGATTTCAATGACTGGCTGGTGTTTGCAGATGAACTGCGGAAGGAAGATCAATATCAATATTCAATAGAAGCATATAATTTTATCTTAGGGCATACATTACACTCCAAACTTTTGGGAAAGGCACTGTTGGGACTGGCCCAGACCTTTGAAGACCAAATTATTCCTGCGAATGAAACCTATTTAATTCCATATTTTTTTGATAATAACATTTTCTTTGAAGATCCATTCCAGGTGTATACGTCCATTTCACCTGAACATTTAAAATCCAGTTTAATACTCTATGATTCCCTTCTGGTCTCGCTCACAAAATCTCCTCTTTTGGCAGATGCATATTTCAGGCTGGGTGAAATTCAATACAGAATCCTGCAGGATTTTGATCGGGCTTATATTCTTTTCCATAAGGCTCTGAAAAACAAACCGAATAAAAAACTAAAACTGAAAATCATTTTAAGAATTTCCGATGTTTTGATGGCCAAAGGCCAGTCAGCAGAAGCGCTAGGTTTCTTAAGGCGACAAATGAATCGAAATCCTATACCTGCTATTGAACAAAAGAAAATACTGGTTCATTTTTTAACGGATGACCCAGACTCAACTTTGAAAATTGTACAATCATCTTTTCAAACCATGAGCCCTGTGGATCCTTCCTTTAATGATCTGATGGAATTGAAAACCATACTTACTAAATATTATGAAACGGATGAACAGGGAAAATCAGCTTTCCATCATTATTTAAAAGCTGAATATTATTTGAGACAGAAAAAAATTGGGGATGCAATTAAAGAGTTGGTGTATTTAATTGAAGAATTTCCATCAACAGAGATTGTTCCATTGGCACATCTCAGACTGGGCTTATTACACTACCGGTTAAAAGAATATGACCAGGCCCTGCAATTTGCATTATCTCTTGATGGAACTGACCTTGCAGATAAGGGCATCATCCTGTCAGGACAGATTTATGAATCTAAACTTATGGATTCAGAAAAGGCCATGGATCAGTATATGCGTATACTTGATGAATTTCCAACGTCCATTTTTTCTGAACCCATACGGTATCATATCCGCCAGATACAGCAGACAGAAAGTTGATGAAACGACTTTTTCTACTATTCATTTTTTCTTTCAGCATGGGCCAAAAAATAATTATTCCCATGGATCAGGCTCAGAATGACCACCTGAAAGCCTATGGAATAGCCTATTTTACCCTTGCGAAAAATACCAATATAGAGTGGCTTCTTAATTATCGTGGCGGTTCATTTTTATTGGATGCACATCAGTTTGTACAAACCGAGTGCAGAATCCGTGGCGTTACATTTGAACAGGTAAATGCTGCTGGTCTGATTAATATTTATTCTGCAATTGAACAAGGCAACATGGACATTGTCCTTCTGGAAAAGAAACCAAAGATTGCCATATACTCGCCGCCCAATAAACAGCCCTGGGATGATGCCGTGACCCTGGCTCTTACCTATGCAGAAGTTGATTATGAAACGCTCTGGGATGAAGAAGTCCATCGGGGACAGTTGGAGAAATACGACTGGCTTCACCTCCACCATGAAGATTTTACGGGCCAATATGGAAAATTTTACCGAAGCCATCATAACGCACAATGGTACCGCGATCAAAAACAGCAGTTTGAAGCTGTAGCAGCCAAACTGGGTTACCCCAGCGTCCATGAACAGAAAAAAGCAATTGCCCGGATTATAAAATCCTATGTTGGAAATGGAGGATTTCTTTTTGCCATGTGCTCCGCAACGGATTCCTATGACATCGCCTTATCAATGGGCAATGTGGATGGTGTCCATTCTGTATTTGATGGGTCTTCTATTAATCCTAATATCCAGTCTAGCCTGGACTATGGCCAGTCATTTGCCTTCGCAAATTTTAAACTTCTCCCAGATCCCATGGTATATGAATTTTCCGATATAGATTTCCCCCCCAGTCATAATCCAGTAACACGGGGTGCTGAAGCAGACTATTTTTCATTATTTGAATTTTCTGCTAAATACGATCCGGTACCCACCATGCTCACCCAGAATCATGTAGCAATTGTAAAAGGATTTATGGGCCAAACCACAGGATTTCATAAAGATCGAATAAAAAACCATATTGTTATCATGGGTGATGATCCTGCTTCGGATCAGGTTAAATATCTTCACGGAAACTTTGGAAAAGGGACATTTACTTTTTATGGTGGGCACGACCCGGAGGATTATCAGCATTTTGTGGGAGACCCTCCCACCGATCTTTCACTTCATAGAAATTCTCCAGGGTATCGGTTGATCTTAAATAATATTCTTTTCCCTGCAGCCCGGAAAAAAGAACGGAAAACGTAAGAAATCCCCAGGTACAGAAATGTGGCTACAAAAAGATATTCAGATTGATCAAAGATCCAGGGGATTCCATATCATCACTGATGAAATAATCCATCAGATTCCTGAGATCCGAAACATCAAAGTAGGAGTGCTCCATTTATTTATTAAGCATACATCGGCATCAATTACCATCAATGAGGATGCCGACCCTACTGTGCTAATAGACTTTGAATCCCATTTCAATAAAACTATACCTGAAAATGCTCCCTATTACAGACATACCATCGAAGGCCCGGATGATATGCCGGCCCATTTAAAATCAGCTATTCTGGGTTCATCAGTGAGCATCCCCATAAATAATGGGAAACTTAACCTTGGAACCTGGCAAGGGATTTATCTCTGTGAACATCGGAATCACGGCAGTAGACGTAAAATCGTACTTACAATGAATGGTGAATAATGCCCGCATTAAAATAAATATCTCATTGTCTGGACTTTGATGGCCTGTAATGGAAATTATTTGAGCAGGACCGTCTTCTTAATCTGAATGAAATATGCTATTATAGTTTGTAATTATAGCCTAAGCCAAAAACATTCACCTCATCCGGACTTGATTCAGTGATATTTTCTTTTTTATATATATAGAAAATCTTAATGGAGCTTTTTCCCGGAAGGTTTACTGCAACACCCAATGAAACCCTATACTCATCAAACTTTTCATTCTCTGTATTGTATAGATGAAACAATTCTCCAGAAACATAGGGTTCAATCTTTTTATTTAACCTATACATAATAGAGAATTTATTTCTAATTAACTCTTTGGGGATTTCTCCTTTCTTATAAGTTCTCTGATACTTTGCACGGTGCTTCAGGCGTACAGGTTTAAAGCTATATTTATATGTTCCGGAAAAACTTAACCGCTGTTTAATTTCATCTTTATAAGTAATATAGCGAAATGGAACCTGTATTTTAAAACCATCAAAAACTGGATATGAAAGTGAAACTTCAGAGAATGTCTGTTTAAATGTGGCTAGTTGGTCCTTTAATCTCAGTTCCTGCTCAAATTCAAGATTAAGCGAGTATGGCAGTTTTGTTTCAAACCCTATACTGGCCCAGGATTCGGAATCATCTGCCCCGTAAGACCATTGTAATAATAGGAAAAAGAACCAATACCTATTATTTAGTCTAGATGTTTTATTGATCACATTTCTGTAGTCTAAGTACAGTAACCCATACCAAACAAAAACCTGTTTTTTTCATTATTCAATCTTTGCAATAAATTCTAATCTGGACCGTATCTCTAAGAAAGTTGATTCTTCCAATTTCAAAGTGTTTAATAGAGAACCCGGTTCTATCTTCCAGATCAAGAAGCAACTTTTCATGGTTTTCAGGTTTAATGTTCTCAATTATTTCATATTCTACATTATGGCGAACAAACAAATTATTTTGCCAATAGGTTTCAAGAAAATAAGTTAATCCAACCAATGCTACGTTTGTAAATAAAAGTTCTGCATAGGATACTTCACTGCTGCTTAAAGCATTGATCACCCCAATGGTAATTACAATAAACAAATAAGTCATTTCTTTAATGGGAATGGGGTCCGTCCTGTAACGAAGAATGGCAAATACAGCAAATAATCCAAAGGCAAAACCTAAATTAACGGTCATGCTTCCCAGAATGGTTGCAAAAAAGAAGATCAGAGAATTAAACATAAAATACGTAAACACAAAATCATTGTTATTATGATTCCGATAGTAAATCAGTTTTATAATGATAAAAGCAATAGACAGGTTAAATCCAAAGCGGAAGATTAAATTGAAAAATTCGGGTGTTAATTCCATTGCTTACCTTTTTATGTTTGACTTAATATTTTATTTATTTGTAATAATCTAGGTTTAAAGCGGTTGTATTTTACATTATCATTAAGGTGCAACATACCCATACAATATTTACTAAACCTCATTTCCTGGATATTTAAATCACGTAAAATCTTAATAAAATCAGATTTTGGATTATACTTGTTTTGTTTGATCTCAGAGATCACCAGCTGATCAAAGATTTTACTGTCAGCCCCATTTTTAACGGAAAGATTGGTGTCAATGGTTAAGCGTTCATTAAAATTGTTGTCAGTCAGTGTTATACGAAAAAATTCTATGTTCAGTTTCGGGGAGTACTGGTTTGATGGAAGACCAATTATTTCAGATACCATATCTTTCTCATCTTCACCAAGGGCATCATTTGTTTTATTAATCAGAAGTCTCTTTTTTACTGTCCGATCTTTATTATTTTTAATTTTTATTTCAAAGAATGATTGATTAGTGCTGCTGTATGTTCTTGATCGGATCTTAAACCGCTTCTTTCCGCCATTATGATGCTGGTTATAGAAAAGAAAATCATCTGTATCAAAATAGGTGGTGTCATAGGTAAATACACGGTCATTGTTTATCTCTAATATTCTGTAAAATGGTTTTACTTTTTCCAGGATAAAAGGTAAATGGACCTGATTGAATACAAATTTTGTATCCTTACGATCAAGGAGTTTAACTGTATCCAATTCATCCAAGGAGACCGTCCGGAGGTCATTTAGTAAATAATGAAATGGATGTGTCTTGTTTTTATTCATCATCAGTGTAAACACTGTTTACCGCCCCAGGTGTGCCATAGTCATCGGAAGCAGACCAATTTTTCCCCAGTGTATTATCCAGGGATGGATGATTCAGTTCAAGGGTTGGTCCATTGCCATCAGCCAGCATTGGCCACGGTGCATCATCATCATATTCTACCATATCTACTAATAATCCGTTAGAATCAAATAATCTTACAAAATCACTGCCACCACCTAGACCAAAACCCAAATCACCATAATACGCACTCACATCAGGAAATAAAGCCGTGAATCTTAAGGTATCGGTGCAGAAAACCAAATATTGATCTGGGAGTAATAATGTATTTAATGGTATGGTAAAAACATGATCATCGTTCTCATCTTTTATAAACCAGGAACCCATATCTATGTTATTGCTACTACTGTTATAGATTTCCACCCAATCATCCGGATCAAAACTATCCGATGAATTATAATTAATTTCATTTATCACCACACCAGCATCAAAACCATCAGAACTTTCTGTTTGAGTATCTTCGCAGCCAAGCATCAGAACCAGTGCTGTAATGATTAATAGTGTCTGTTGCATTTTATTCTATATAATTATTTTAACTAAAAAATATTTCAACAATTAACCTATCTAAACACCAGCATTGTCAAGCAAGGTTCGAATTTCACTTGAAGATGGTCTTGGTGCATCTACGGATATTAAGCTACCATCCTTATCTATCAACAAAAATCTTGGGATACCAAAGATCGCATAGGATCTGGTGATATCACTCCATCCGTCAGCCCATAATTGAACACCCCCTAAATCATCATCAGTTACCAATTTTTCCCAAGCATTCTTATCAGTGTCTACTGAAACACTCAAGAATGTGATGTTCTTATCCTTGTAATCTTCTTGGATTTTTTCTAAGGCTGGTAGTTCAGCAATGCAAGGACCACACCATGTTGCCCAGACATCCACATAGACTAAATTTCCTTTAAATGAAGATAAAGATGTTATAGTGCCCTCTATATCAGGGTATGAAAAGTCTATGGCCAATTCTCCATCTTTTGGCATATTATCATGATCGTATTTTCGTTCTTTCCATCGCCTAATTAACTTAGATATTTTTTCTTTCTCTTCTTCAAAACCATCTATGTTTTTTAATTTATCCAATGATTTAAACATCTTTTTCTCGTATTCTATCAAAATATTTATAAATTCACTTTGACTAGAGGATTCAATTAGGCCATAGAAATCATATTCTTGCGATAATGATTTCGCATCCCACAGATATGATAATTCATCTTTTGATCGACCTGATAAGTTTTGTTTCTGCTTTAGACACCTCTCCATTGAAATATTCAATTCTTTCAATTCAGTAGTTTTAAAATATTCATCATTAAAATTTTCCAACTTTTTTAACAAAGCATCTTTATATTCATTTAGATATGACTGATATTGATCTTCATCCTTAAGATAAAGTGGCTCACCATAGAAATCCTTTTTTTCAGTGGTTATGTATTTTTCTGCAAGAAAGGATGATTCCAAACTATTTTCATATTTGATAGTCTCATCAAATTCTCGTGGATCTATAGTAAGTACTATCTGATCCCCCGGCTTGATATACATCTCTGTCCTCTCTCCATGGACAAAGGTTACGTATTCAGATGAATCACGTTTAAATGTGACCTCAAAGGACCCATTTTGATTTAAAAAAGCAATATAACTAGTATCTGAATATGTAAAATATGCCTTATCATTAATTGGATGTGTTATTGAACCTTTAATTGTGATTGGTCTGGAATCCTCGGTGCAAGCAATAAACAAGAACCCCATTAGCATTATGAAATGTAATGTGAGGTGTTTAGTCATTAATAGAAGGAGAATCTTCCCGTATAAAAATTATAAATCACACACATGATGCATATTACTACACAAACATTAATAATTGTGGAAACCCATTCTGAATCTTTAGTTTTATTTTCCATATTCAAATCTACCCATCCTCCTACAAACAAAAAACCCCGCTTAGAATCAATAAAGCTCCAATCAGGTTATGAGACTGACCTAAATCCACATATATAAACCCCGATTGAATCCAAAGGCTTTCCGATTAGGTTATGAGCCCGACATCTCTCCTATTTTAAATTAGTTTGTTGTTATATAATTGCTACTGAAATGAATGAATTTCACAATCCTTATGCCACAGCACTTGACGGATTAGTGTTAGATGACCCTGTAACGGCTTTTTTTGATTTTTGCCGTGAAAGAGAAAAAATTCGTTTATCAAGAGAAAGTGGAGCTCCGGCTCCATGGACGGATGACCCCATTTTTCAAAAGGGACGCTTCCTAAATGTATTTAGGGAAGATGATCGAGGCAGCAAAGCTATCCTTCACTTTGCAAAAAACTTAGAACAAGATTTGCCAACCTTGATTCATGCCTTGTTTTTTGCTCGCTGGTGTAATAAGCAGGAGACTTTAGAAAAATTATCGATAAAAATTCTTTCCAAGTCTAAAGACTTACGTGAAAAACTAGAAGCTCTTGAACCTTGGTGTAACGTTACGGCTTACCCTGTTGAACCGGTGTATTGGGAAAGGGTACAATACTCACGGTTAGATGCGGCCACTATACTTTTTGAAGAAATCAAAGAATCATTAACAGAAACTATCACCGGAGCTCAAGGTGATGTGATCAAAGCTACCAATGGGGTGAACGATCTATTTAGAATGCAAAACGATTTCCCAATTTTTATGGCTATCATTGATTTAGCCTGGTTTCGCCCAGATGTGATTGATCCAGGAAGCCATGTTCCCGCAGGTATTGGTGCTGTAGCTTACCTTGATCGGCTTCAGTCATATTTTGGTTTAGACGATCATCATAAAACATGCAACCGAATGATCATGTTACAAAAAGAATACTGGCCAGAAGCTAAACGAGAATTTCAACCCATCGATATTGAATATCTTTCATGCGAGTGCAGAAAATATTATAGCTACATTAATGAAACAAAATTATTTGAAGGGAAAAATCTCTTTCAACCTAAACAAAATTAAGATAAAAAATCCACTCATCGGATTATGGGCATTACACAGCTTCTTCTACTTTGAATTTACTGGAAAGCGAATGGGCTGTTGATTTAATCTATAAACAACAAACCTTGGGGGATCAGGGTAAAAACAGGAATTATATAAATCAATCGATTCTAAATATGCAAACTTCTTGTTTCTTGCTTCCAAAATTGTCACATCATGTCCAGCTCGTTTTAGTTCGTACCCGGCGACTAGACCGGCTAAACCCGCTCCGATAATAACCACCTTCTTAGAAGGTTGAGTTCCTGAGAGTCCGTCTGGGGAATCGTGATCTATTTCAACCTAGTTATCTTCGCACGATCCCAAGGTCATGCCCACAGCCATTAGCATGCCCTGGCGAATAAATTCTCTACGAGAAATATCAGACATTTATAAAGACTGCATATACATCTAGATATTTTATTTCAAGGATTCCCATTGAACTTTCAAATATAGTGTAGATCTTAAATTTAATTATCCCCCTTAGGCTTTTTGTTTTTTCACCATGTTCCAGATTTTGTCCATTTCCTCCAAAGAAGAATCTTCCACTGTTTTACCCCTCCGTTCTAATTCATCTTCTATCTTGTTGAATCGATTTGTGAATTTTTTATTAGCCTTCCGCAGCATATCTTCAGCCGGGATATCCAGATAACGGGCCAGATTCACCACTGAAAACAGGACATCGCCTATTTCTTCTTCAATATTCCCTGTGTCACCTTTTTCATGTGCCTGCTTTAATTCTTCGATTTCTTCATCGAGTTTAGCCCAGACATCATCCACATGTTTCCAATCGAAACCTGCATAGGCGGCTTTTTGCTGTAAGCGATGTGACCGCGTTAGGGCAGGTAAAGCCGTAGGTACACCATCTAGGCGTGATTTTCGTTTTTTTTCTGCATGCTTCATGGTTTCCCAATTTTGTTTCGCTTCGAAAGAAGCGCTGGCCTGTTTATCACCAAAAACATGAGGGTGGCGCCGAACCAGCTTTTCATTCACTGTATCTAGAGAATCAACTATATTGAATTTTTTATCTTCCTTGGCTATCTGAGCCTGAAGCGCTACATGAAGCAAAATATCGCCTAACTCTTCCTGAAATGTTTTCCAATCCTCATCATCCACACTTTCCATCACTTCATAAGCTTCTTCAATAAAATAGGGAAGCAATGACTCATGTGTCTGTTCCTTGTCCCATGGACACCCATCTGGCCCACGAAGCGTTTCTACAATCTCCAGTAGTTTTATAAATTTTTTGGCAGCTTTTTCTTTATCCATTTATTTCTTAAAAAGGGTTTTCCAGCTAATCTGATTTAATAAATCATTTTCCATATTTCTCATTTCTTTTTTTTCTTTTTTGGATTCATCATTGAAACCCAGCAGGTGCAGGCAACCATGAATAATAAGTCGGGATACTTCCTTTTCATAAGGTTCGTTAAAGACTTCTGCATTATTCTGTGCCCGCGGCAGACTGATATATATCTCTCCCTCCACATCGGGTTTATTGTAGCCATTTAAACGAAAGGCAATAACATCTGTGAATTGATCCTTATGGAAATATTTCTTTTTCAATTCTGCTAACAATTCATCTGTACCAAATATGAATGAAATTTCACCATCATCAATGCTTTTTCCATTTAGAACGCCTGTTACTATTGTTTCTAAGACGGATTTACTGGGCATGTCCAAAGATGGGTCACAATCACTCGATACTCGGATCATGCTGATGGAGCGCTTTTGGGATCATCCGGATATTCGATTCGAATATGATAAATGCCCCTGAGAACAGGGAGCATACCACTGGTACCATCCACTGTTCCCTTAATTTTATCCAATTCGTCCAGAGTAAGGGGACAGTCACTTAACTGACCATCTCCAATTCTCTGGTTGATAATTTTATTGATCATAGCCTCAATCTTAAAAATATCCGGTTCCTTGATAGACCGTACAGCAGCTTCAACCGCTTCGCAGATCATCAGGATCCCTGTTTCTTTTGTATTGGGTTTTGGCCCAGGATAACGAAAAGCAGATTCATCTACCTTACCCCCATTTTCTTCTGCATCTTTTAGTGCCAGGCGATAAAAATATTCAACACGGGTTGTTCCATGGTGCATGGGGATAAAATCTGAGACTACTTTAGGAAGGCCGTATTCCCGGGCCATCTGCAAGCCTTCTTTTACATGGGCCCGTATGATCCTAGCGCTCATAGTATGCGTAAGGGTATCATGCTTATTCTCACCACCATATTGGTTTTCAATAAAGTATTCAGATTTTTCCATCTTACCAATATCGTGGTAGTAGGCTCCCACCCTGCACAACAGAGAGTGAGCTCCAATGGCATTTGCGCAGGCTTCTGCCAGATTCCCTACAACTATACTGTGATTGAATGTCCCGTTCGTTTCCTGCTGAGCCCGTTTCAAAAGTGGATGATCATAATCTAATAGCTCCATCAATGTAAGGTCTGTTGTTACTTCAAATATCATTTCAAAAAGGCCGATCAGGCCATAGGTTAGGATAGGCGCAAGCACACTATTGATGGTAAGAAACTGGATATCTCTTATCATCGTAGGCCAGCTGTGTTCCTTGAAAAGACAAAGACCAATAATGACAAAAATGCTGGCTGCAATTAAAGCAAACATTGTAATAAATAATTGACTCCGCTTACGTAATTCACGGATGTTATAAACAGCAATTGTCGCCGTAAAAAGAGAGACTATCACAAGATCAATATTTTGTCCCATCATGAGCCCCATAAGAATGGCCATGGATGTGGTTGCCATGAAACCGATCCTTGCATCAAACAGAATTGTAAGGGTCATGGCACCCACCGTCACAGGAATCAAATATTCAGACCATTCCAGTCGCATAACAACAGCGTGTGCTAATACCAGCTGGAGTAAAAAAACAATGGCAATTAACAACACCATCTTCCAATCCCGGAAAATTGTGACTCGGTAAACCACCAGAAAGGCAAAAAACAGGGAAATGATTACAGACAGTAAAATAACTCTACCAATAAAACTCCCTACCAGTTTAAGTGTCCCTGAACCCTGTTCCTGCTTCTTCACTGCCGCAGATAAGGAATTCAATTTTAAAAGAACATCCTCTGTGATACGCATATTGGCATCTACGATCAATTCATTTTCCAGAACAACCCCCTGGCTTCTTGGAACCTTATTTAAACTTTCATTCTGTCTTCGTTCTGTTGTTTGCCTGTCAAAAGGAAGATTGGGTTTCATGAACTCTACAATCAAATCGTAGCCAAGTTCTCGAAATACATCCTCTTCTGGAAAAACAGACAAAAGTTCTTTCCTGGCCTTGATCCATGCTGATTGTAAATCATTGAAGCTTTCCGGAGATGCCAGATCTGGAACATCACCCTGGCTCACCGTCACTTGGCGGCTGGCAATGCCCTGAAGAGATATATCGTAGATTCCTTCTGTCCATCGATTCCGGCAAATTTGCAGGATTAATTCATTATTCTGCCGCAGGTCTTTCATATTTTTTGGATCCTGCTCTGTGGTGATATATGTAAGCCAGGTTTGTTTTCCCTGCACGAAGGGATAGAGGCGATAAAACTCTGAGTTTAAAATAGAAAGGTTTGTACTGTCAGAAACAAATTCTGACCGGGCTTTTTCATATTGTTTATGATACCGTCTTTCATAAACCAGCCGTTTGGACTCATCTAACCTCCAGTTCGCATGGCGTAATTCATTCACCATAGCAAAAAATTCATTCAGGGCTGATGACTGGTGTGTAACAGTTTCATCATCCCGGATAAAAACATAGGGCACAGATTTTTTTCGTTCATCCAGGTCTGCTTTCAATCTTTCATCTGATTTAAGAATCGGAAAATTGAAGGGCGCAATGATGGGATCGCGGGTAATATCATTTAACTGGTAAGCATATTTCAAGGACTTCCCCTGAGGAAACAAAACAGAGATCATAAGAATGAGTCCAAATATGATCAGGTATTGGATCCAGTATTGATCCAATAATAAATAATGTACTAGTGGGTTTGGTTTTTTCTGTTCAGTCATTAAACCTGAATATCTCTTAGTATTTCCCGAGAAATGATGAGTCGTTGTATTTCACTGGTTCCTTCACCGATTTCAAGAATTTTTGCATCTCTAAAAAAACGTTCTACATCATATTCCTTTACGTAACCATACCCCCCATGGATCTGTATCGCTTCTGTGGTGACTTCCATAGCTGTTTCACTGGCAAAAAGTTTAGCCATGGCTGCTTCTTTGGTAATGTCATCTCCTTGATCTTTCATCCAGGCAGCGTGGTACACCAGTAATTTTGATGCTTCAATCTTTGTTGCCATATCTGCTAGTTTAAACCCAATCGATTGAAAACGGTGGATTGGTTTGTCGAATGCAATTCTTTCCGTTGAATATTTTAATGCCCTTTCGTAGGCGCCAACTGCAGTTCCAACTGAAAGTGCACCAATAGAAACACGGCCGGATGTGAGTGTTTTCAGAAATGTCTTGAACCCATCTGCAGGTGTACCTAGCATTGCGGACGCAGGTATTTTCATATTTTTAAAAAATAGCTGTCGAGTATCGCTGGCACGCCAACCCATTTTCTTTTCTTTAGGACCAATATCTAATCCTGCTGTATCTGTTGGAATGATGAAAGCTGCAACTCCAAGATTTTCATCATTATCTATTACCTGAGCCGTAAAAGACAAAATCCCCGCCTCTCCAGCATTGGTAATAAAGATCTTCCCCCCATTGACCAAATATCCATCACCGTTCCGAACAGCTTTCGTTTTGGTTGCTCCAGCGTCACTGCCTGCATCTGGTTCAGTAAGTCCAAAAGCACCCAGCGTCTCACCTGAAGCTAGCTTAGGAAGATACATCTTTTTTTGATCCTCATTTCCAAAAAGAAGCAGGGGTAGCGTTCCCAGTGATGTGTGGGCTGCCATGGTAATGGCTACAGATGCATCAGCACGCCCAAGTTCCATAATGGCTGTGGCAAAGGCAACCATATCCAGACCCGCACCACCATATTGTTCAGGAACAATGATTCCCATAAGCCCCAGCTCACTCATTTTTTCAACAAGGTTTTTCGGGAATTCTCCTGTTTCATCCAGGGTTCGGGCAACAGGAACAATATCTGAATCGGCAAATTCGCGAACCATCTCCCGAATCATGATATGTTCTTCTGTAAAAAATAAATTATCCATGGTACACTGGCATTGATTAAAGGTTGAATTTACAAAGGGTCTTATGCCGATGAAGACAATCGAATATCCCGGGCATTGAGCTGGATCGATTCTTTTCCTTTCCATACATTGGTTTCTACAACAGCGGCGATATCTATAGGGTGACCAAGAATTAATTCCTGGTAACATTCTGAAAGACCAAACCCAATCACAGGAATACTGGACTGGTTTTGTTTTACTTGAAACCGGATGTGATCCCCATTACCAATCACTTTTGGATCACCCACAACTTTAACATTCATCAGCGCAAATTTTGGAATCATATTTCCAGGACCATAGGGCCCTAATTTTTTCATGAAATCCATGAGCCGCTGATTAATATCCGCAAGTTGGATTGTTCCATCTAAAAATATGGATGGTACTAGATCATTATGATTTAGTATTGAATCGGCATAGGATAAAAAAGCGCTTTGAAATGCATCAAAATTTGATTTTTGAATTGCCAGTCCCGCAGCCATAGCATGACCCCCATAAGTTTCTAAATATTCCTTTGTGAATGATAATGCATCATAAATGTTTAATCCTTTAATGCTTCGTGCAGATCCTTTGCCATTTCCTTCATCGTCAAATGAAATGATAATTGCAGGACGATTAAATTTTTCCTTGACCTTTGATGCTACAATTCCCACTACTCCCGAGTGCCAACTGCGGGACCCAAGGAGAATGGCTTTATCCCTTTCCAGATTAACCACTGAATTCACCTTTAACATTGCATCATCCAACACCGATTGTTGGATATTTTGCCGCCTTTTGTTTTCCTGATCCAACTCATGAGCCAGCTCAATGGCTCTGTGAGAATTTACAGTGGTTAATAATTCAACAGAACGATTGGCATCCCCCAGCCGTCCAGCTGCATTAATCCTTGGTGCAACATGAAAAATGATTTGGGAAACAGAAAGGTCACGGTCTATATCCACTTTTGCTACTTTCAATAATTCCCGCAGACCACAGCGATGGGTCATACGCAATGCTTTTAAGCCATAATGGACAATGATCCTGTTTTCATCCTTCAACGGAACCAGATCTGCGGATGTCCCTAATGCAGCTAAATCCATGAGATCCAGAATCAACTCTTGTGATGCACCCATTTTTTCTATCACTGCTGTTAAAAGTTTTAAGGCAACACCTCCACCACAGAGCCCTTTAAATGGATAATCACAATCCAATTGTTTCGGATTTAGGATCGCAAAAGCATTGGGCAACACTTCTCCAGGAATATGGTGATCTGTAATGATCACATCAATACCAATTTGATTTGCATAATTTGTTCGATTAATTGCATTGATACCACAATCACAGGTGATCATAAGATTCGCACCCATTGTACCTGCCTTATCGATCCCAATTTCAGAAAGTCCATAACCTTCTTTCTCACGATTGGGAATATAGGGTATAACTTCACCGCCAAGATTTGACAGCCCCGCATACATTAAGGATGCTCCTGTTGTACCATCCACATCATAATCCCCAAAAACAAAAATGGGTATTCCCGATTGAATATTTTTTATGATGCGGTTTGCTGCTTTGCCCATCCCCTTCATTAGAAACGGATCATGGAGTTGAGAAATGTCTGGCGAGAAAAATGATCGTGTTACTTCCGGGTTAACTAAATTCCTGGAAACCATGATCTCCGCAATAATGTTTGAGACCTGGTACTGATCAGCTACCAGCTGAACCTGAGCAGAGTTTAGTGTAGGGAAATTCCAACGCATAAAATAAAGAAAAACTGAGTCGGTCTATAAGCCGAGTTCTGTCCTTGAATCAATATTTTGATCCAAGGGATGGTCATTCATCTGGTATTCATGTTACCATGAATATCTAGCAATCTACCCGCTCCTCAATCAATGCGAACAACATCTTAGAGCCTATTCGATCTTGCACCGAATGGGGTTTACAAATATTTTGAATTTCTTCAAAATCTGGTGGTCTCTTACACCACCGTTTCACCCTTACCCGAAGGCGGTTTATTTTCTGTTGCACTATCCATTATTCGCCGTAGCGAATCTCTCCCTGTTAGGGAGCATCCTGATCTGCGGTGCCCGGACTTTCCTCTCCGGGGTTGCCTAAACAAGCCCAGAGCAACCATCTGACCGACTCAATCTTTAATAATCACCCTAATTTACAGATATTTCCTGGTTATATAGAAAACGTCCACAAACATCACACCTGTGAATTACTGTTTTTGCACGGACTTCTGTAATCGTTTGAGGCGGGATGTGCGCACCACACCCGCCACAGGCACTATCTGATAAATTGACTACAGCAAGCCCGTCCCTGGCCTTCATGACACGGTCATAAACAGATACTATATTTAAATCAATACCATTTAACTGTTCAGTTCGCTGTTTTTCTAAAGAAGATTTTTCTTCTGCAGATTGTGAAATAGCTGTCTCCAGCTTTTCCTTTCGAGCCGTAAGATTTTTTGATAATTCACCTAATTCAGACTCCATAGATTCAACAGATTCTGTTAGAGTTTCTTTTTCTTCCAGAAAACCAATGGATTCCGTTTCATTGGTGGCCCTCTTCTCTTTTAAATGATCAATCTCATTCATAAGTGCATCATATTGTTTATTATTCGTCACCAGAAATAGCTGATCTTTAAAATTATTAATCTTATCATTGATTTGTACAATATTCACATCTTTTTTATGCATTTCAACTTCTAATTCCTTCAATCGATCCTTCTGTTCAACCAAAGAGTTCTTTATAGATTCTTCCTGTTGATCCAGTTCTTCTACCTTGGATGGTAAATCTCCTAAAAGAGCATTCAAATCCCTTAGTTTTATATCAATCCCCTGCAACTCAATAAGTTTTTCCATAGACATAGTTACCTCAATGTAAAAAAAATGCACCGCTAACGGTGCATTTTTAATATGTTCTTAGGAGCCTGCTATTCCAGCAAGGCTCTTTTTCATGTCCAAGAGAGTATATCCCCTGGAACGTAATTGAATTAATTTATTCATTTCCAGTGGAGTAACTTATCCACTTATTTTATGAAACCGAATGAATAAATAGGGATTAAATATCTTTATTTTTCTGTTCTTTCAGATGTGATTTAATGACATCAACTGGTTTCTGAATAGTCAGGCTTTTACCACTGATACTTTCTCTATATAAAACAACGGTATCAGAAATAATTTCAGCGACTTTCCATTCCTGGTCATCAAGAATAATTTGATCTCCTACCTGTACAGTAATGTCTGAATCAGAATAATCCTTTTTCATATTATCTATTACTGTAACTTGACCATAATTATGGATAACTAACAAGTAATACAAAATAAAATGGAGTTAGTCAATAACTTGGATTTTCTTTAATCTCACGCCATTAATTTGATTCAACTTTAAACTGTTTAATTCATGTCTGTTTCCTTTGCCAATCGGCATATCGGTCCGAGAGAAAACCAAATTCAGGAGATGCTTTCTGATTTAGGTTTCTCATCCTTGGAAGAATTATCAGGGGTCGTTATTCCTGAGAATATATTATCAGATTCTTCAACAGGACTTCTTCCAGCCATGAGCGAGCCTGAAACCCTAGACCGTTTAAAGCAACTCGCGGATGAGAATATGGTTTTTACCTCATTCATTGGAATGGGGTATTACGGAACAACTGTCCCTGGTGTAATCCAGCGTAATATATTAGAAAATCCAGGCTGGTATACCCAATACACACCCTACCAGGCAGAGATCAGCCAGGGACGACTTGAAGCATTATTGAATTTTCAGACTATGGTTTCAGACCTTACGGGATTGCCGCTTGCAAATGCATCCCTACTTGACGAAGCAACTGCTGCTGCTGAAGCAATGATAATGTTTTTTAACAGTACTTCGGATCCATCAAAAAATACGTTCCTTGTATCAGAACTCTGTCACCCACAAACCATCGGTGTTTTAAAGACACGTGCGGAACCCCTTGGAATAGAATTAAAAAATTGTACAGGCAATGAATCCGATTTTAACAACACTGTTTTTGGAGTTATTGTACAATACCCTGATACAGAAGGCTCAATTAAAGACTTTAGCCAGTTCTGTAATCTTGCCCATGAACATAATTCTTACGTGTGCATGGCAACGGATCTGCTGGCGTTGACCCTTTTAAAACCGCCCGGGGAAATGGGAGTTGATGCTGCAGTGGGGAATGCCCAGCGATTTGGTGTCCCCATGGGTTTTGGAGGCCCTCATGCAGCATTTTTTTCAACCACTGAAACTTTCAAGCGGAAAATTCCAGGAAGGATTATTGGAGTTTCTCAGGACACATCTGGCAAACAAGCACTCCGTATGGCGCTCCAGACAAGAGAACAACATATCCGACGTGAGAAAGCAACATCTAATATCTGTACAGCCCAAGTTTTATTGGCTGTTATGTCCGGGATGTATGCTGTTTACCATGGACCAGATGGATTAAAAATAATTGCTGAATGCGTGAACCATTTAACATCAAAACTGGCTGCTTCTCTAACAAAATCCGGTTATAAACTGGTTCATAATCATTTTTTTGATACAATCCGTTTCAAAGCAGAACACTGGGAAGAGAAAGCCACAGCTATAGGCATGAACTTTCGAGAATATAATGATGGAACTGTAGGAATTTCATTGGATGAAACAACAACAGAAGCCCAGATTAATGATATTCTCACAGTATTTGGTGCTGAAAAAGAAAGTGATATACAACCGACCATCCCTGCCAGTCTAACAAGGCAATCATCCTATTTACAGCACCCGGTGTTCCATAACTATAGGTCGGAAACCGAGATGCTGCGGTATATCCATATTCTGGAGTCAAAAGACCTTTCTTTAAATACCAGCATGATCCCGCTGGGTTCCTGCACAATGAAACTAAACGGAACAACAGAGATGGCAGCAGTTACCTGGCCGGAATTTGGGAACATCCATCCTTTCGCACCTGAAAACCAGGTAAAGGGATATTATACTCTTATTGATGAATTAAGTGATTGGCTTATTCAAATCACAGGCTTTGATGCAATTTCAATGCAGCCTAATTCCGGAGCCCAGGGAGAATATGCAGGATTAATGATTATACGTGCCCATCATCAAACACAAGGGGACACCCATAGAAACATTTGCCTGATCCCAGCATCAGCCCACGGAACAAACCCCGCATCCGCCGTTATGGCTGGTATGAAAGTAGTTGTGGTGCAATGCGATAAACATGGAAATATTGCTGAAGATGATTTCAATGAAAAGGTGAAAACCCATTCTGGGGATCTTGCTGCGGTGATGGTGACCTATCCTTCCACTCATGGTGTTTTTGAACATACCATCAAGGATTTATGTCAAACAGTTCATGATCACGGTGGTCAGGTCTATATGGACGGAGCAAACCTTAACGCATTGGTTGGCTTATGCAAACCAGGAGAATTTGGTGCTGATGTGATGCACATTAATTTACATAAAACATTCTGCATCCCACATGGTGGGGGCGGCCCTGGTATGGGGCCCATTGTTTGCAAAGATCATCTGTCAGATTATTTGCCTGGACATACTCAAACTAACACAGGAGGAGATAAAGCAATCTCTGCAATCGCAGCTGCACCTTTCGGCAGCAGCAGTATTTTGCCTATATCCTGGGCCTATATGGCTATGATGGGCAGCGATGGGCTCAACAAAGCAACCCGGGTGGCTATCCTAAATGCAAACTATATGGCTAAAAAACTGGAAAAGCATTTCCCGATTCTATACCGTGGAATAAGCGGATTATCAGCTCACGAGTTCATCATCGATATAAGACCAATTAAAGACCAATCAGGGATTAATGAAGAAGACATAGCTAAAAGGCTTATGGATTACGGTTTTCATGCCCCCACGATGTCCTGGCCGGTACCAGGCACCATGATGATCGAGCCCACAGAGAGCGAATCTAAAACTGAATTAGACCGTTTTTGTAACGCCATGATTTCCATTAAAAATGAAATTGATGATGTTTTGGCTGGGAACCTTGACCCCTTGGATAATCCATTAAAAAACGCACCCCACACGGTAGAGCATATCCTTTCAGATGATTGGGAACATGAGTATTCAAGATACCATGCCTGCTTCCCAGGAGCATGGCAAACTGAATATAAATACTGGCCTTCTGTTGGACGGGTGGATAACGCATTTGGAGATAGGAACCTAGTGTGTACCTGTCCACCTGTTGATGAGTATATTAGATAAAATGGTCAATTATTTCACATTAAATAAGCGTCTTTATTTTTCTAGGAAAATATTTTGTAAATTTTTTAATAATATGAAAGCATCTATTTCACTACTGTCATTAGTTTTATTAGTCTTTACATCCTGTGAAGAAAATAACACTAATATAGAAGATACAAATACAAGTCCACCCAGCATTTTTATTGTTTCTCCCACTAATAATTCAACGGTTAATGATACTGTATTTATAAATTGTGAATCAAATGATGATGATGGAGTTGAAAGAGTGGAACTCTGGATCGATGATGATTCAACCAGCGTAGTGGACAGCATCGCTCCTTATTCTTTACCATGGATAACAAATAATTATAAAAATGGTATTCATACCTTATTTGTCCGGTCTTATGATAATACGGGCAATAATGCAGATAGTGAAATAATAACATTATCTGTGGATAATTTTTTAATCTTTTATACAACTTTTGGATATGAAGGTATAAATGATGACGGATATTCTATAGTGCAGACAGCAGATAGTAGCTACATTATTCTAGGCAGTACAGGAAACGATATTTTATTGTTCAAGGCAGACCGTAAAGGTTCTGAGCAGTGGAGCCAGGTATTTGGTGGAAGTCAATTTGATGAAGCTAGACATATACAGCAGACATCTGATGGTGGTTATATCATTTCCGGAACAACAAAGTCCTATGGTTTTGGAGGCAGCGATATTTGGTTGATCAAAACAGATCCTTCAGGATTGATTGAATGGAACACTTACTTTGGTGGAACGCATAACGAACATGGTGGCCAAGTACTTCAGACATCTGATGGTGGTTATATTTTAATAGGTGACCGTGATTTTTCAGGTGATGGAAGCCTGGATATCTGGTTAATTAGAATAAATTCCTTAGGGGATTCGCTCTGGACAAAAACTTTTGGTGGTGAAAACATTGATCAAGGATCTGACATAATATCCTTTGAAAACGGAGGATTTATGCTCCTGGGTAGCACAACTTCCTATGGGAATGGTGGTGCCGATATTTGGATCATTAAAACAGATTCAAATGGAAATGAAGAGTGGAACCATTCCTATGGAGGGGGGAGTGATGACTATGGAAAATCCATACTGCAAACATCTGATGGTGGTTACATTATACGATCTGTTATAGAATCATTTGGAGATGGGAATACAGCTGTTGGTTTACTTAGGATTAATTCAACAGGGGATGAATTATGGAGCAAAACATTTGGTGGAAGTGGCGGTGCAGGGGGTAATGCACTTCAGGAAACGTATGAAGGTGGCTATATTTTGGTTTGCAATTATTATAATCATGGAAACAATGCTTATGATATTTGGCTAATTAAGATCAATCCTAGTGGTAATTTAATTTGGGATAAAAACTTCGGAGGGACTAACCATGATTATGGATTTTCAGTTTTACAGACATTTGATGGAGGGTTCGGCCTAGCCGGAAGCACCTTTAATTTAGGGAACGGAGATGCTAATTATAGTGATCTCTGGCTGATCAAAACTGATCCAGAAGGGAATACAGTCTCCTTTTCAGAATAAGTCAACTGTCCATTTATATTAGAATCTTATAAGATTTAATCGGGTAAACGTTATTTCAGAAGTAACATTTTTTTGGTCTGGCTAAAATTCTTAGTTGTCATTCTAGTAAAGTAAACCCCCGAAGCCATCTGTTTTCCATAATGGTCAGTCCCATCCCAGGTGACCGTATGGTATCCATAATCCTGTTCCTTGTTTAATAGAGTTATTACTTCCTGACCCAAAACATTGTAGATAGAAAGAATGACCTTCGACCGCTTTGGCAGTGTGTAATTCATCTTGGTTATAGGATTAAATGGATTGGGATAGTTCTGTCCCAGGGAATATGCATATGGAATATTATCCAGTATTTGTTGGGTCATTCTAGCTACAAAGCCTAAATCACCAGCCACGAGTTTAAGATCATAAGCAAGTTCTGAATCTTTAGAGATTGTTATTTCCTTCTCTAAGAATTCATAGGATATTTTACGTTCCTGGATATCAACAATAGCCATCGTCAATTCTCCAGGGACAGAACCTCTCAAATCTCCTGAAAGCAGTATTATTTTTTCATCTTTATGTCCATCCAAACGCAGGTTCCAGACACCATTGAGCTCATTGAAATCCCGTATATCCCTTATGTACTCATAGGATCCATTGCCATTTAGATCCGTGAGCAAAGAGATTCTATCATTAAGATCCGGGAATTTGGGAGTATCATAGATATCTAATGTATTATCTGCATGCTTACGGCGACCGATCTCTGTTGCGTAATTAAAAAATGTTTCGCTTTCTATTTTTAAATTCAGATACCATTCACTGGTGGCGGCAATTCTTCCTGCAGATGAATCTGATTCTTTAAATGGAGTTAGGATCATAGTTGACGTATCAGCCGCATAAACAGCATAGCCATTCCAGGGATTTAATTCTGGTTGCCCATCACTCCAGCCTGGTTTATCTAAATTACCATATGTGATCGGGTCATTTACAGTGCTATCCTTATCAAATTGCACAGGGAAAAAGAACGGGCTCCCAATCATATTCCATCCTGGTTTAAGCTGAACTACATGATTTTGTAGTGGGAGAGCTGAACTGGAATCTTCTTCAAAAACTACAGGTTCTTTGTACGTATGTTTAAACCAGTATGAATGTCCCGTTTCAATTGTACTAGGCGAAAAAAATTCTTCTTTTATGGGTTTCCATGAATAAAACACGTGTCCATCATTTAACTCTGAAGGAGCCAGGCTAATATTAACAGGTTGTCCAGGCCAGGACATTAACTTCCACTTGCCGGACTGTATGCCATCAGGGTAATAGCTGTATTCATGATCCATGGACAATTCGCCATTATTAAACTGTATTTCAGGAGTTCTATATTCTGTTGTTGTAGAATATCCCATGTTATCTACACTAACTATTCGTGCCCGAAAATTTTGGACACCCATTAACGAATCATGGATAAGAACTTCATATTCACCATTACCATTATTTGACATTGGTAATTTTATCACATCAGTGCTGCCACCCATGTGAAAATATAATTCTGCACTATTGATGCCATTTAAATCATAAATGGTGGCTGATACAGAAACTGATTGAGCATTCTTAACTATTAAATCAGGGAAAGTAAAATTGTCTATAATAGGAGGTTCAGAAAAAGCACTCTGCGTAGTATTCAAGAATCCAACTCCTACAATAAAAGAGTCTGAACTAACATCGTTATAAAGTATACTCCCAACGCTGTTCATTATACCCATAGAATCATTCTGTGCTATTCCCTGACCAATGGGAATATGAGAGAATTGGATCTTATACTCCTGACCAGGGAGTAGGTTTACTATTAAAAGTAGAATGAATGTGTAGTATTTTATTCTTATAAACATGTTATTCGAAATTTCAAACTTTATATTATGTGATTGTGAATACTAATGTCAGATCAACCTGTACTGTATTTGAAGAACTTCCATCAGTCTCAATCTCAATCTTTTGCCCTGCTGTAAAAGTATTATTAGTGCTAGGCGCAAGAGAATCAAGGTCTCCTGTTGCACTACTAGACGTAGCAATGGTGATAGTTCCGGCTGAGTTTCCAGCATTATTTTTCACTGTTAACGTTGCATCGCTAGTACCTATTGCTCCATTTAGAACACTGTAAACTGTTGTTAGTGTTCCAGCCCATGGAGCAACCACATATACCTGACCCGCTGTTGATACATCTGCAAGGGATATAGTTAATACTCTTTGATCAAGCTCGGTTGTGGTTGAGTTTGCATCATCAAGAATATTTAGTTCAGCTGCTGTTGAACTAACAGTCGCACCATTTATACTAAGCGCATCTGTTTCTAGATTACCAGCTATATAGACATTTTTAAACTGATTACCAGAAGCTCCCAGATCAACATCATTATTAGTTGTTGGTTTAATGACACCATCAACAACAGAAACCTGCGATGTGCCATTAAACTTCATAATAACCCCAGCAGCATCTGCAGCATCAAGGACTAATTCTCCATCCACATCTAACGTATAATCAGAATCTGTGGAACCAGAACCAACGGTTGCTTTGGTAACAGATCCCGTGGACGCTAGTGTTGTAGTCACATAATTTGATCCATCATACTGATGCTTTATATTGGTGTTATCCATATCCACAATCAATTTCCCTGTTTCAGCATTATTATCAGAAAGTGTTATTTCACCACCATTTGCATCCAGGGTTATATCACCATCAATGTCTGCTGTGAAGTTTCCATCATCCGCTATTTGAGCATCTGTAAGAATAGTAGCTCCACCACCAACGGTCAGTGATGTGGCAACAGTGGCTGTTGCATCCACCGTCAAAACATCTGTTGTTACAGTACCATCAAAGTAGGCATTTTTATATTGGGCACTGGAAGTACCCAGATCAACATCATTGTTTGTTGCTGGTTTAACTACACCATCGGTAACAGAAATTTGGGTTGTCCCTGCGATTTTCATAAGAACTCCAGCAGCGTCTGCAGCATCAAGAACTAATTCTCCATCCACATCTAATGTATAATCAGAATCTGTGGAACCAGAACCAACTGTTTCCTTGGTAACAGATCCTGTCGACGCTAATGTTGTGGTCAAATAATTCGATGCATCATACTGATGCTTTATATTGGTGTTATCTAAATCTATTGTAATCTTCCCGGTTGCGCTACCGCCATCGGAGATTACAAATTCACCTCCATCTGCATCCACATAGGCATCACCTGCAACATCAACTGTTAGATCACCAGAGCTCAAATCAATCTCAGTACCATCAATAGTTATATTATCTACAACGAAACCAGCGTTGGCAGTTACAGCACCGTTAAAAGAAGCTGCACCCGCTTCAGACATATCCATGGTTAATGCTGTAATCGCGCTTCCGCCATCATCTCCTTTAAAGATTATATCTTTATCCTGAACATTTGACGTAACAACAAAATCACTTGAACTATTTGTAAATGTCCCTATGGCTGTTCCACCATCTTTTACTATAACATCAGCTCCATCCGCATCCAGAACAATATCTCGTGCAGCGTCAACAGTGAAATCCCGTCCAGATGCAGCAGTGAAATCTGTTCCATCAGAAACAATGTACTCACCGCCTTCATCATAAAAGTACAGTCTTAGGTCATTTCCAACTCTTATAACTTCATTACCATCATCTTGCTGAAATATAATGTCCTTGCCATTTGTCTTTTCCTGAATGATGATATCACCAGAATTTGTATTGCTGATATCCAGTTGACCCGCAGTACCCCCAAACTTGAATGATACCTGGTCACCATCCGCATCCAGTGAAATATCTCCTGCTACATCGAGTGTTAAATCTCCTGAGCTGACATCCATTTCCTGTCCATCAATGGTTATATTGTCTATAACAACACCAGCATTAGCAGTAACGGCTCCTGTAGCTGCAACAGTACCAGATGCAGTCACGTTCGCGCCACTAAAAGTAAGAGCAGTTGTGGTCCCTGATTTTATAATTAGATTACCAGAAGTGTTAGTGGCACTTCCGAATGTAGTGCCCGCATCTTTAAAGAATATATCAGCACCATTTGCATCCAATACAACATCATCTTCAGCATCAACAGTAACATCGGCTCCGGAAGCAACTGTGAAATCTGTTCCATCAGAAACAATGTATTCACCGCCTTTATCATAAAAGTACAATCTGCGGTCATCAGCAATTCTCATTACTTCATTACCATCATATTGCAGAAATGCAATATCCTTGGCATCTGTCTTTTGCTGAAAGGTTATATCACCAGTGTTGGTGTTCCCAATATCCAGTTGCCCTGTAGCACCCCCAAACTTGAATGATACCTGGTCACCATCCGCATCAAGAACAACATCTGAAGGAGAGTCCAAGGTTATATCGCCAGACGATGTAGATATGGTAACAGCCGCATCACCGGCTGATACGTCATCCGCTGCCATGCTTGTACTTGTATAGGTATTAAGCTGCGATGCAGTGATATATTTGGTTGTGCCGCCATCATCAACAAGAAATTTGTCGGTATTCGCTAAAGAAATACCTGTACCGTCTGTAGCCCCATCTATTTGTATAGCGGCTGCGGATACTTTATCTGCAGTAGAAATGTTATCTAGTTTAGAATCAGCAATTGCTGCTGAAGCATTAATATCAGCATTTAAAATTACACCACTGGCAATTGCTGTTACGCCTGCATTGGTAATGGATATATCGCCGGACACAGCATTAGGATTATAATTTGTACCGTCAGCTATCAGTATATAACCATCCGTATTTGTATTCATATACAGATCATCTCCGCTAATGGTCAGATCACCAGAGACAGTTAATTTACCAGCACTTGATAGTGACATCTTTTCCGTAGCAGCTTCCGATGCACCCGTTTTAAAACTCAGTTTAGTTGCATTATTTGTGGCACTGAAATCACCTTCAGATACTGCTTCAATCCCTGCCGCTACTAAT
>Ga0208522_1000121_pt1 | contig 50572 bp, 50 predicted proteins | sample ETNtaG_25_FD_185763 | JGI IMG/M metagenome (GOLD analysis project Ga0208522, IMG submission 185763) | Marine microbial and viral communities from oxygen minimum zone, Eastern Pacific Ocean - ETNP201302SV86 (SPAdes) (version 2) | ecosystem: Environmental > Aquatic > Marine > Oceanic ... | reverse complement strand
TCTGAGAACCCTCTGACTTGAGGAATAGCTCAACTGGGATATAGTATGAGTCATTTGCATGGAACTTCCTCCCAAAGAATTCCATCGATGACATCAATGAAATGGTCATGAATTGGACATCGTCATCCAATGCGCTTGCCACTTCCTGATCCGCGTTCCCTTCAGGCGGTTGCGTACTGATCAGTCCGTCCATTCCAGCAGTCTGGTTCTGACCCGGTTGTACGAAGTATAGCTTGTACAAGTTGGCATCTGGAGCACTTTCTGAGGCATTGAATGCCTTGTAATCGGGAAGTTCTGGAGATTCCAAATCGAAGCCAGTGGGAATAAGCATCAATAATGCCAATGACAGTGAGACCAGTGTAGTTTTACGTACAGAGAGGCGGGGGTTGCGATTTCGCACGATTGTGCGCCGCATCCGGGATGTTAAAGAGTTCGGGAGTCTAGAGTGGTGGATGCGTCGGTTATAGCACGTTATTGTCCGCTCGGTTGAAATCGAAAGTCGATGCTCGTTAGGCTGCAGGGGTACCCGAGTTGGTCAAAGGGGCCGGACTTAAGCTCCGGTGCTTAGTGCTTCATGGGTTCGAATCCCATCCCCTGCACCATTAATTCTCAAATTCGCGTTTTACTCTTGCCAAAGTGCAGCCAAACTTACCTTCAAAGCCAATGGGGGAAGTCTTGGTCAAGCATACCACTCCTGCTACAACATTCTCTGGAAGTAGTATGGAATCCAGTATTGAAGAGGCAATTGTCTCCATGAGGGTATTCCTCTTGGAAGTGGCTGTTTCTATTGAGCGATAGAGATACTCGTAGTCTAGAACGTCTCCAATTTGATCATTGATCGGAGAGTCTGCGCCCTCGAGCAAAACTTCGATATCGAATCTAACCGGTTGCTTCACCCCCTTCTCGTAATCGTGTGCACCTATGTCCAGATCCATTACCACGTCTTCGAGTCGTAATGTTGTCCATTCATTAGACTCGAGGTTTCCGATTATGGAACTAAGATGATGAGTTGTGATTGTCAATTTCTTCCCTCCTTGTCAAATGCCGGATCCTTTCCCATCTGTCTAAAGCGCTCACCGGAGTCAACGAAGATGGTTTGACCTGTGATTGAAGGGGAGTTCGCCAGGAAGAAAACTGCCTCGGACACGTCATTTGCAGAAGGTCCGAACCCAAGTGGGGATTGGGACTGCACTTCCTTGAGCGAATCTGCATCTAGAACATCACTGGTTAGAACGTGCCCTGGTGCAACCGAGTTAACTCTGATTCTTGGGGCGAGATCAATTGCAAGAGCGGAGGTCAAGCCGTACATTGCGAATCTTGAACCCGTATATGAGAGGTAATCTGCATTTGGTGATTCGATCTTGAAATCCAAAACATTCACGACCCATGAAGCTTCTTGGTCAGACTTTGACAACTCGGCGATTAGGACAAGCGGGGCAAATGCGTTTACCCTCATGTGTTCTGTCCACAGTTCTTCTGAGATGCTTTCAATCCTGTCGAAAGAGAAGAAGGAGGCGTTGTTCACAACTCCCACTACAGTGCCAAGTGATTCGTTTGCCTTGTGAATTAATCCTTTCACGGAATCAGAATCATTTAGATCGCATTGTAGAGACATGGCCTTCCCACCATTGGACTCGATATCCTCAACCAGTTGGTTCGCCTCATGTTCGGAAGTTCTGTAGTGGATGGCGATGGAGAATCCCTCTTCAGAAAGCCTCAGACAAATTTCTCGACCTATCCTTTTGGCTCCCCCAGTTACCAAAACCGTCCCGCGCATACATTCCGCAGGGGACCACACACTTTACCGATTGCTCACAAGAAGTGGGACTTCACAATGAGAACGGTTAATGTCGTTCTTCTATCCGCTGATAACGATGGAGAGGCGGTTGCCAATCATCGATTCCGGAGTAGGGGCGTCCGGAGGTTGTGGCGGCACCAGTGCGATTAGCCCCCTGGAAAAAAGGAAAAACATGAGGAAGAGGCTCCCCTCATGGTTCAAGACGTCGCTGCCGACCGGTTTGTCTCAGTCGAGATACAACGCCACCAAGGGCAATGTGGTGGCTCATGGATTGAATACTGTCTGCGAGGAGGCACGGTGCCCGAACGTTCACGACTGCTGGGGCCGGGGCACTGCGACCTTCATGGTGGCGGGTGAAGTTTGCACTAGAGGTTGTAGATTCTGTGCGGTCGGGACCGTAAAGACCCCTTCAGAACTAAATGCACAAGAACCCAAAGAGTTGGCTGATGCAGTTTTCAGGATGGGGCTTAGCTATGCAGTAATTACTGTTGTAAACAGAGATGACCTTCAAGACGGAGGGGCAATGCACTACAGGGAATGTATCGTAGAGGTTGCCAAAAAGAATCCAGATGTTGGATTGGAATTGCTTTGTTCCGATCTAGATGGAAATCTCGACGCTCTCGAGAAAATGTTAGATGGCCTGCCTCTGAGAGTTTTCGCACACAATGTCGAGTGTGCCCCTCGTCTAGACAAAATAGTTCGAGATCGAAGGGCCTCCTTTGGACAATCACTAGAAATTCTCAGGAAAGCAAAGGAAATACGCCCAGAACTACTTACGAAGACTAGTCTGATGGTCGGACTGGGAGAAACGGATGAGGAGATTGAAGATGCTATGAGGATGATTCGTGAGGCCGGAGTAGACATGATTACGCTAGGGCAGTATCTGCAGCCTAGCCTCATGCACCTCCCAGTAGACAGGTTTCCCGAGCCAGACAGGTTTGCAGACTGGGATGGCCTCGCCAGGAATCTTGGTTTCAGGGCCGTGGCTAGCGGACCCCTGGTTAGGTCTAGCTACAGAGCAGGACTTCTTTGGGAGGAAGCAATGGGTGGTGAGCCGGTGGTTTCACGAGACTCTACGGGTTCTGCGGTTAGTCACATCCTGTCACAGAAGAGATTGGCTGTTGCAGAGGTTGATAATTCATGATAAGGGAGGAGTGAAACATGGCCACTAAGGACGCTGGTGGGAAAATCCACGTTCCTGACGCCCCATTCAGACCAGGGGAGGAATCTAGTTTCGAAAACTGGCCATGGAAACCTGGCGATTACCCGATGCCTGACCCCAAGAATTGTCATTTCCAAGATACGGTGAACCTGGCAAAGGGCCTAGTCAGGGTTCTTGATGACGATGGAAATGCCTCTGGGGAATGGGATCCGGGACTCTCCGCCGATCAACTCAGAACCGGCTTGGAACACATGGTCAGATTGAGGATCTTCGACGAAAGAATGATGAAAATGCAGAGGACTGGTCTGCTGTCATTCTATATGCGTTCATTGGGGGAGGAGGCAGTTGCTATCGCCCAGACAATGGCTTTGGAGGAACAAGACTGGATTTTTCCAACTTACAGGCAGCCGGGAGCTCAATTCGTCAGAGGCAGGAGTATGGTTAGCATGATCTGCCACTGCATTGGAAACGAAGAAGACAATATCAAGGGCAGGCAGATGCCAGTACACTATTCGTATCGTGAGGGACGTTTCATTTCGATTTCCAGCCCCGTTGGAACACAGTTCAGCCAGGCTGTTGGAGTTGGTTTGGCATCGAGGTACAAGGGACTGGATGAGGTTACGATTACCTGGATAGGGGATGGGGCGAGCGCTGAGGGGGATTATCACTATGCGTTAAACTTCGCAAGTGTGTTCAAGGCCCCTGTAATTCTGAATGTGGTAAACAACCAATGGGCAATTTCAACACATTCCAACTTCGCTTCCGGAATGGGGGACTTCGCGTCGAGGGGGATTCCTTTCGGGCTTGCTTCCATCAGAGTAGACGGAAATGATTTCCTGGCGCTATATTCAGTAACCAAATGGGCACGAGAGAGGGCTGCTGCAGGTTCTGGGGCCACTCACATCGAGGTTCTAACTTACAGAAAAGGAGCACACAGCAGCAGTGATGATCCCAGCAGATATAGGCCCAAGGAAGAGCATACCAAGTGGCCGGGTGGCGATCCTGTGGATAGGCTGAAAGGTCACCTGATTAAATTGGGAGAGTGGAGTGAGGAGCGGCACAAAGAACTGGAGGAAAGGATCGATTCAGAGGTTATTGATGCTTACAAGGAGGCAGTAAAATTCGGAGATCTGGCCAATGGCCCATATCCCTCTGCGGATACTATTTTCACAGAGGTGTACGAAGAAATGCCTTGGCACCTGAGAGAGCAGCATGACGAGATGATGGGGGGTTGAAAATGGCAAACATGAATATGATTCAGTCACTAAACAGCGCTCTCGACAATATGCTAGATGGCGATCCTAATGTAATCATCTTCGGGGAAGACGTCGGGTACTTTGGAGGAGTATTCAGAACAACGGATGGGTTGCAAGAGAAACATGGTAATCATCGTGTTTTCGACTCGCCGCTTTCGGAAGGGGGAATTGCTGCAACTGCGTTTGGCATGGGATTAAATGGACTCAGGCCAGTAGTGGAAATTCAGTTTGCTGACTACATCTTCCCGGCTTATGATCAGATTGTGAACGAGATGGCCAAGGTAAGGCACAGGTCAGGAGGAGAATTCTGGTCGCCTGTCACCCTTAGGACGCCAGCGGGCGGTGGCATTAGGGGCGGGCACCACCATTCACAGTCCCCAGAGTCTCAATTCACTCATACTCCGGGACTAAAGGTGGTCTACTGTTCAACTCCGTACAATGCAAAGGGTCTACTGATTAGTGCAATCGAGTGCAATGATCCTGTCGTTTTCTTCGAACCGAAGAGATGCTATCGAGGACCATTCTACGGAGACCCCCACAACGTACCTACTTGGGCCGAACATCCAGAGGCCGAGGTTCCAGAGAGCCAATACAGAATCCCCCTTGGCGAGGCAAGATTGGCAGAACAAGGAAGCGAATGCACGGTTATCTCCTGGGGTGCCATGGTCCATGTTTGCGAGCAAGCGATCAGGGACAGTGGGGTATCATGTGATCTAATTGACCTGCAGACTCTGATCCCCTGGGACAGGGAGGCGATTGTAAGTTCAGTCGAGAAGACGGGGAGGTGCGTGATTGTCCATGAAGCTCCTAAGACTAGTGGTTTCGGTGCGGAAATGGCGGCTTCGATACAGGAGAGGTGCTTCTACCACCTTGAGGCGCCCATCGAAAGGGTCACTGGATGGGACACGCCATTCCCCCATACTACTGAATGGGATTACATGCCCGGACCATCTAGAATCGCAGCGGCGATAGTAAAAACACAGGAGGAGTAAGATGGGACATTTCGTGTTTAAGTTGCCCGATATCGGAGAAGGAGTGGTTGAAGGAGAGGTAGTACAATGGCACGTCTCGGTTGGCGATTCGGTCTCCGAAGATGATCCTATTGTCGATGTGATGACTGACAAGGCAACGGTGACGATTCCATCCCCTAAGAGCGGAGTAGTCGATTCTCTAAGCGGAGGAGTAGGAGACATGATTGCAGTCGGGAAAACTCTACTCGAAATCAATACCGGGGAAGAAGTATCAGCAAGTGAAGAGGAAGTTGAAGATGTGGATGACGAGCCATCGGATACCACTTCGACCCCTTCTCCCGCTCCGACACCTTCTCCCGCTCCGACACCTTCTCCCAAGACGCCATCTCAACCAACAACCGGACGAGTTCTTGCGAGTCCTGCAGTTAGGAAGCGTGCAAGAGAGAACGACGTTGATCTGTCAACCGTAAGAGGATCGGGTCCGGCTGGAAGAATCAGGCATGCTGATTTGGATGCATTCATAGCCGCTGGTGGAGCAATTTCGGGTGCCTCACCTATGGCCTACTCAGTGAAGAGGACAGGGGTGACGCCAGTGAAGGTTGTTGGACTGAGGCGAAAGATCTCTGAGCAAATGAGTCTATCAAAGAGCAGGATTCCGCACTTCTCATTTTTCGAAGAGGTCGACATTACTGAGTTAGAGTCTTTGAGACAGGTTCTCAACTCGACAAAAGATGAGACACAACCGAAATTGACATACCTGCCATTCATCATGCTGGCTCTCGCGAAGATTATGCCTGAACATCCTGAATGCAATGCTCACTTCGATGACGAAGGAGGCGTTGTGAACAGGCAGGGAGCGGTGAACCTGGGAATTGCGACCCAGACTGAGCGCGGCCTGTATGTCCCAGTGGTTAAGCATGTTGAGACTATGGACATCTGGAATGCTGCATCGGAAATGCAGAGAGTATCCCGATCTGCAAGAGATGGAAGTGCGAGTCTAGACGAGCTTACCGGATCCACTTTCACGATCACAAGCCTGGGGCGCGAAGGTGGATTGGGAGCTACCCCAATAATCAACCATCCAGAGGTTTCTATCCTTGGAGTACACAAGGCCAGAGAGATGCCTGTTGTCAGGGATGGAAAGATAGTTGTTAGAAGAATTATGAACCTATCAAGCGCCTTTGACCATCGGGTGGTCGATGGGGCAGATGGGGCTTCCCTGATTCAGCACCTCAAGAGAATGCTGGAAAATCCAGCACTCATTTTCATGTGAGGAACTCAGATGGCAGAATCACGCAAGTGCCAGGTCTTGGTAATTGGTGCTGGCCCGGGGGGTTACGTGGCAGGGATACGGTCAGCACAACTTGGACTTGATACGATTGTCGTAGAGGGTGACAAGGCAGGAGGAACTTGCCTAATCAGGGGATGTATTCCGAGCAAGGCAATCATACACGCTGCAGAGAGGTTTGAGTCACTTAGCCAGCACTCTGCTGAAGGGGGGCACATGGGCCTGTTTGTCAAAGGTGATGCTGAAGTTGACATGAGAGGTCTGGTATCTTGGAAGGACTCCATTGTTGATAGATTGAACAAGGGCGTGGAGGGGCTTCTGAAAGCTGCTGGAGCTGACTTGATCAAGGGATGGGCCAGTTTCGATGGCCCCAAGAGTTGCACCGTCGAAACTGGTGGCGGCAATGTAAAGATAGAAGCAGAGAACGTAATTATCGCTACCGGTTCTAGCCACATAGATTTACCATTCATGCCATGTGACGAGGAGTTTGTTCTATCCTCTACCGGAGCATTGGATCTAGAATCACTGCCGAAGAGTGTGGCAATTGTCGGAGGGGGCTATATTGGCCTCGAATTGGGGTGCGCGCTGGCTAAGCTGGGTTCCGAAATTACCGTAGTAGAGGGGATGAGTAGCGTCTTGGCGATTATGGATAAGGAAATCAGGAGACCACTGGAACTATGGCTGAAGAAGCACAAGGTTTCAGTCCATACCGATTCACTGGCCATGGGTGTCGAAATCAAGGGCAAGGGAGCATCGAAAAAGGTCGAGTTGACATTTGAGAAAGGTGGAACTGAGCACAAGGCGAAGGTGGACAAGGTTCTAGTCACGGTGGGAAGGAAGCCCAATACCAAAGGATGGGGGTTGGAAAACACCGGAGTTAGGATGGATGGTTCGGGGCGTTTCATAAGAACCGATAGGCAATGCAGAACATCTGTCCCAGGGGTATTCGCAATTGGGGACGTGGCTGGAGAGCCGATGCTTGCACACAAGGCTAGTGCAGAAGGAGAGATGGTGGCGGAGATTATCGCTGGCCACAAACGAGAATTCGACAAGGTAGCTATCCCCGCAATCGTCTTTACCGAACCTGAGATAGTGTCTGTGGGCCTTACTCCTGATGAAGCCAAAGAAAGGGGCGAGGAAATCATTGTCGGCAAGTTCCCGCTTGCTGCAAATGGTAGAGCATTGAGCCTGGAGGCCGAGAAGACAGGGGGTTTCATTCGAGTAACAGCCAGAGAGTCCGATCACGTTATCCTAGGGGTACAAGCAGTAGGCAGCCACGTGGCAGAGTTGCACGCGGAGTTCGTGTTGGCCCTGGAAATGGGGGCGCTACTTGAGGACGTGGCAGGGACTGTGCATGCCCATCCAACGATGGCCGAGGCATTCCACGAGAGCGTACTCAAGACCCTAGGGCATGCCATCCACATCAATTGAGGGTTCGAATGAGCGGGATTGACGTACTGAGGTGCGGGATAGTAGACTATCAAGTAATGGCTGAGTCAATGAAGGATCTCCAGAAAAGGAGGATTGCAGACGAGATTGGTGACGCCTTGATCTTCGTACAGCACCCAGAGATAGTGACGATTGGGCCTAAGGCAGTCCGTGACAATGTCGTCGTTGATGGATATCCAACTTGTCTCACAGACAGGGGTGGGGGAATTACTTGGCATGGACCGGGTCAACTTGTTGTATATCCGATTGTAAAATGGGAAATTGAGGATCAGAGTATCAGGGGGATAATTGGTAGACTGGAAGACTGGGCGATTGCGGCCCTTGCTGGATGCGGGGTTTCCGCATACAGGGATGATGCGATGCAAGGGGCATGGGTCGATGGGCACAAGATTTGCTCAATCGGGCTTTCATTCCTTCATTGGGTTAGTCGCCATGGGATGTCTATCAACATAGACACTCCCGGGTCCAGAGTGCAGGATTTGGAATGCTGTGGTATTCCCGCAGGAACACACACCAGCCTTTCGAAACTGGGATATCAGAAAGACGACCAGGGGCTTACAATAAACTTCGAGAGAATTGAGGAGAGACTGATACTGACCTGTGAGGAAAATCTCGGCAGGGTACCGAATAGCCCTGTAGATTGGAGTCCGGAGATGCTAGTTTGAACAGGCCCCCGAGGAGTGATTTGGCTGAGCACTGGATGCTCTCTAGAGAAACCTGTTTTCTGAATCATGGCTCCTTCGGAGCAACACCTATTGCAGTTCTTGAAGAGCAAAGTAGGCTTAGGGAAACCATCGAGAGTGACCCGGTCAGGTTCTTTGAAAGAGATTACATCCCTATGATCAGTTCCTCGATAAACAAACTTGCAGAATTCATGAATGCGGATCCAGAGGGGATGGCATTCGTGAAGAATACCACAGAAGGAGTGAATACGGTACTCAGAAGCCTTTTCCTAAATCCCGGTGATGAGATACTAGTCACCAACCATAGCTACCAGGCGTGTTGGAATGCTGTCGACTTCGTTACGGAGAGGGCGGGTGCGAAGACAGTGGTTGTAGAAGTCCCATTTAGAGTAAGGGAAGAGGAAGAAATCGTAGACCTGATTATGAATTCTGTTACCGAACGAACAGTCCTAGCTATGGTGGATACCGTGACTAGTGCCACAGGCCTTAGGATGCCCTTCGAAAGGCTCGTCTCAGAGTTGCAGTCATCAGGAGTTGATGTTCTCCTTGATGCGGCACATGGACCGGGCATTGTTCCTCTAAATCTCAGGGATATGGATGCTGCTTATTGCACTGGGAATTGTCACAAATGGCTCTGCACTCCGAAGGGTTCTGCCTTCCTCCACATTAGGTCTGATCTCAAGAAGATGGTGAGGCCGCTAAGCATAAGCCATGGAGCCAGCTTCGAAGGCACCGACCAAGAGAAGTTTGAGTTTGAGTTTGGGTGGCCGGGGACCCAAGACCCGACCCCTTGGCTGTGCATACCACTAGCAATTGAATTCCTAGGTGGTCTCGTCGAAGGCGGATGGCCCGAGATTATGGAAAGGAACCGGTCATTGGCACTTGAGGGGAGGAAGATTCTCTGCGAGGCACTTGGGACCACGGAGCCAGTTCCTGACTCATTGGTCTCATCGATAGCTTCTGTGGAGATGCCCGGAGAGGGGGAGGTGGGGCCGATGAGCATGGAGGGCGACCCCTATCACAACTATCTTCTTGATGAGTTTGGAATCCAAGTCCCTGTTTTCCCATGGAGGCACCATGGAAGGAGATACATCAGAATATCAGCGCAACTATACAACAGTGTCGAAGAGTATGAGTTCCTTGCAGAGTGCCTGGAACGGTCGATGTGAGGTTGGGAAACCATTGAATGGATGGGGGTATGCCGCGATGGCATGCCTGAGGCCGTTGTTGCACTTACCGGGGCATCGGGAGCGCAGTACTGCGTCAGACTGATTGAAGCCCTGGTCGAACACAAGTGGTCTGTGAACCTGATAGTCACTAGCACTGGGGCCATAAATCTGGATCTTGAATGCGGCATCACCCCTCGCGAATTGGCTGACAGAGAAGGTGTGAATCTCGAAGATAATGCGAACCTTGCTGCTAGAGCAGCATCGGGGTCTGCTAGATTCGATGCGTATGTCATATGTCCGGCCAGTGGTACAACCATTGGGAAAATCGCTGCAGGAATTAGTGACAACCTTGTGACTAGGAGTGCTTTGGTGGCAATGAAGGAGAGGAGGAAATTGATCATAGTTCCAAGGGAGGCCCCTTACTCCACCCCTCATTTGAAAGCGATGTACAACCTCTCCGAATGGGGAGTAATCGTCCTTCCTGCAAGTCCAGGATTCTACCACTCCCCCAGAAATATTGGGGATCTAGTTGACTTTGTTGTGGCAAGGATACTGGACCAGTTAGACATTGAGCACTCCTTAGGGAAAAGATGGACTGGCGAAGAGGTCAGTGCTGAAGATTGATGCTCATCACGACCGGCACTGGAATGGGTTCAATAGTGGTGGAAAGAGCTCAATTGCCATAACATGACTGATTGGCCACCTAGTTTTGGGAAGCCGACTTCCACAATGATCGTTGCAGGAATGATCGTCCTCGGTGCGGCAGGTGGCGGAATTTTGTTCGGGGATGATTTAGCAAGATGGATCGGAGGAGGGGAAGAATACGAATTAATTGACTTCGACGCCAACCAAACTAGGGCGTATGCCCAAGGGCTGGTTGATCTAGGAGATCCGGACTGGGGAGGGAGGCTTTCTGGAACTGTGGAAGAGGAGAATGCTGCACAATCGATCAAGACCAATTTCTCGAATAGCGGATTGCCCTCTACTCTCGAAGAGTTCGAGGTTCCACTATACTACATGGGCAACACATTCGAAATGATGATCTGCCTGCCTGGTAACGTTGGGGGGATTTTCGGAGGCCCAACACCTTGCTCTGTTGCCGATTTGGACAGAGATGAGTTGCAATTCGAGCACAGATCAGATTTCGTCGTCCAGGGATACAGTGGAAGCGTGAATATTCCAGCGAGCAGTGATGTCCACGTGATTGACTTGGCTATGGGGAATGAAACACAGGATTGGAGCGCGGCCAGTAATGGCATTGGATTGGTATGGCTGTTGGATGGCGAGAATGGTCAGCCGGGAACCGAGAGCAACACAATACTGATGACGCGGGCCCAAGAGAATGGCCTGAGAGGACTGATTACGGTAAATTCTAGACAAAATTGTGATGAGTTGGTATCTGGTGATTGCGTCCCCTACTCTAAATCTCTGGATATCACGCAGTTTGAGGAAAGACCCTACGATATCGGGTTCGTAATGGTCTCGAAGAGTGTCGGCGAGTCCATCCGTGACCAGGTAGTCAACTCAGAAGGGATGCTAGAATTCCGAATAGAGGTTGACAACCAGAACAATGGCAACATCCACGTCCCTTGCGGAATTATTGAAGGAGAGTCTGAGGAGTTGATCGTAATTGGCGCCCATCATGACACCGTATACAATGGGCAAGGTGCTGTGGACAACACGGCAGGGACCGCCACTGTGATGGAGATGGCTAGGCAATTCGGCTTGTTGCAAGAAGAACTGGGAGAACCTGGATTGACGATCTACTTCTGCACATGGGGTGGGGAAGAAGAAGGCCTCTGGGGATCCTCGGAATGGGTCAGCAAGCATAGGGAAATGCTGGAGGATAACCTCAGACTGTACATCAACCTGGATATGAACCATGTAGATGCCGAGAGGAACTCCGGAGTGATGCTGCAGGGGAACAGTGCAACGGATGTGAAACACATAGAGGGTTTGGTTGACGAGTTTGCTGAGTCCCACCCCGAACTGTACGAAAGATACAGCATTAGCGTTAGGGAGCTTGCCTCTGAGCAGATGCCATACAACTCTGATCATGCACCATTCGTGTTTGGGATACACCAGGAAGAGATGGATGAGTTTGGATTGGCGATGATGTGCTATGGCTCCGGCTCGTCAGAATACCACACCTACTTGGACAACATGGATCGATTCAATGAAGAGAGCCTGATGGTTTCTGGAGTGATCTATGGCTCTCTAGTTCGCCATCTCGCCTGGGGTTAGCCATCAAACCTGAGAGGCAGCAATGACCTCGTCGTAGTTTGGCTGAACGCCCGGGTTCTCGCCAACCCACTTCCACATCACATCACCCTGCTCATCTACAATGAATACGGCCCTCTCGCTCGCAGTATAGCCAGCCATTCCAGCAAAGTCGTGTAATGCAACACCATATGCCTCGATAGTTGAACGAGTGTAATCGGAAAGGATTGGAAATGAGATCTCATTCTTCTCTGCAAACGCGGCATTGGCAAATCTGGAATCAGAACAAACACCCAAGACAGCCACATCTGAATCTGTCGAAACAAGTGAGGATTGTTCGAACTGGCACATCTCTTCGGTGCATACCCCAGTGAATGCGGCCGGGAAGAAGGCCAGAATCACCCTCCTTCCACGATACTCAGATAGGCTGATACTCTTGTTCGTCTGATCAATTAGATTGAACTCAGGGGCTTTTTCCCCAATGGAAACCATGTCCTTCCGACGGGTTTCTCATTTTCAATCTGACCGGAGGTCTACATCCTCTCGGGGACTCCGATTCCCAGGAGCCCTAAACCGAGTTTTAGCTCGCGTGCTGTTAGATCGCACATTGCCAGACGACTCCTGATGATCTGTTCATCCTCCTCTTTTAGGACATTGCAATTCTCGTAAAATGAGGCAAATGATGAGGCTATGGAATGCAGATGCGTGCAGAGTTTGTGTGGACTGAAGGTAGAAATTGAGTCATCCAGAATCGCAGGAAAGTCAGAAAGTCGCCTTGACAATGACAATTCTTCTGGATAGGTGAGGATTATCTTAGAGTGGGGGAGGCCATTCCTATCTCCACCCCACTTCCTGAAAATACTGGATATCCGAGCATAGGCGTATTGTAGATATGGTGCCGTATTACCATCGAAAGAGAGCATCCTCTCCCAATCGAAAACGTAGTCCTTCGTTCTTTCAGTGGAGAGGTCTGCATACTTTACTGCGCCAATGCCCACCGTTCTAGCGACCTCCTTCCTCTCTTCACCGACCAAATCTGGATTCTTCTCATTGATTGCATCCTCGGCCCTCCTTATTGCCTCATCAAGCAGATCGTGCAACTTGATTACCTCACCTTCTCGGCTCTTCAGAACCTTCCCATCGGTATCCAGAACCGAACCAAAGTTGACGTGGATTGCTTGATGTTTTTCATTCATGAATCCGGCTTGGATAGCAACCTGGAAAACCATCTCGAAGTGTTGCTTCTGAGGGGTTCCTACGACATACAGAAATCCATCACAACCGATCCTCTCTACCCTGTCAATAATACATGCCAAGTCAGACGTGCTGTAGTTGTAGCCGCCGTCTGCCTTCCGGATTATCATTGGAAGTGGATCTCCTTCGCGATTGACCCACCCCCCCGGGAAAACAACATCTGCGCCCTCGCTCTGCTCCAGGATTCCCACTTTCTTGAGTCGTTCAACGACCTGTGGAAGCAAGTCATGGTAGCTTGACTCCCCTCTGATGTCTTCATCGGTTAGTAGAACTCCTAGCATTGAGTAAACCTCGTTGAAGTACCTCATTGATTCGTCAACCAGAACCCTCCAGAGTCGAAGTGTCTCTGAATCTCCTCCTTGAAGGAGAACAACCCTGCTTCTAGAGCGAACGGCAAACTCATCATCAGAGACAAATTTGGCCCTGGCCTGTTTGTAGAATGAGTCCAGATCGCCGACGCCCAACTCATTTGCTGCCCGATCCTCGCCGAGATCTAGGAGATGCTCGATCAACATGCCGAATGGGGTGCCCCAGTCGCCTACGTGATTCTCCCTAATCGCCCTATGTCCCTTGAATTCGAGCATTCTGACGATTGAATCACCTATTACAGTAGACCTCAGGTGACCGACGTGCATCTCCTTAGCGACGTTAGGGGCCGAATAGTCGATAGCGAATGTGAGGGGTTTTTCCAACTCGATGCCCAATCTTTGATCAGAGAGTAGAGTAGAGAGTGAATCTGAGAGCCATTCTGGTTTTGCACTTACGTTTACGAATCCACTAATTGATGAGACGTTTGCAATCGGATCTAGATCTTCCTTAACGAGCGTGCAGATTTGGTCTGCGATATCCTGGGGAGATTTCCTCAACCTACTTGCAAGAGAATGGCATGGAAGCGCGACGTCACCATGATCCTCAACCGTTGCTCTTCCGATTAATGGGAGCCATACCGAATCATCCACCTCCAGGGATTTCATGGCTTTGGAGAAGGTTGGAGTCATCTCATTAATCAGATCTCTAATCCAAATCACCTCAAGAAATTGGGTACCTCAACAGTGCGGCGATTCCGCCGAAAGAAGTATGGAGGGTCGAACCCTCCTCGGTATCAAGTGAGATTAGTCGAACCTTTGCAGAAGTGTGTCCGGCCAATATTGTTAGTTCATCGATGATATCCATTGAATTCTCCTCGTCCTCAATGACCTTTTCAGATTTGCACTCAGGGCAAATTGGTATTGCGGATGACTTTTCATGAGTGGTTACCCACTCATTCTTGCACCCCTTGCAAAACCAGGTGACTCTCCTCTTTGTTAGTGCCTCGGAGAGAAGAAGGGTGGAGACTGCACCTTGGTTCAATGCGGAACGAATCATCATCTCCCCATAAGTGGCCTTTGGGTTTGACTTCATCACCTCCTGCAAGAATTCATCGACGATTGTGCGTTCGACATCTAACTCTATCTGATCCATTGTTGAGCCAGCACGTTGAATCAACTCCCTCAGGCCACTCTCATTCGAATAGCCCACGTCAAAGAAAGGTTCAGCGATCAGTTTCTTGATTTCGTGATGGAAATAGTCATTCTTCACAACGAAGTCCTTTGTCGCCCCTGGTCCACCGATAATTACCCCTTTCAGATCCTGGACCATCGGGAGCCAGTAGTTTGACGCTCTTTCTGCTGCTTTCTTGAAGAAGTTATGAGCTGCCTCCTCAATCAGCCTCTCGAATCTTTGTGCAGATTGCCCCCCTCTGCCATGCTTCGAAGGGACTAGTGATGTGATGTGCTCTTGACAATGGAGTCTTTTTCCTGAAGCCAACCCATAAGCTGCCTCCGATCTATCGATGACGAAAAGGGCATATGAAGCTCGATCGATGAGCATCTCTTCCAACTGACTAATCTCGAAGGTTGAGTCGCACCTGTATCTGAAGGACGGGAATGGCTCTGGAGGGTCGTCGATCACCGTCGTCATCAGCCTTGACTTGTTATTTCCGGTGATAACATGGCCGACGAAAATTGCGATTCCGCTCTCTCCTGGTGTCTTGTATCGATTAAGTGTAGAAATTGCTGATTCTATGGCATCAGTAACATGCTTCTTAGTGGATTTCGACTTGATGTTGGCGGCTTGGCCGGCCTCATTTACAAGATGATGGCGAACATCGTGCATCATCTTTTCAGGTGGGATTATGACAGTAACCAACTCGGTCCCCATGCCCTTCATTACGGATAGTTCCGCAACTGACTTCTTGAGTCTGAGCCTACGCTGTTGCTGGGCTATCTCGTCAGACATGCTACTCCTCCGTGATTTGCCATCACGGGCGGCATTTCAACCCTTCAGCACCAGTAGAGCATACGTATTGAAAGGCAAGGTGCCAACCTATGGTCGATGGCGACGGTTGTTGTTGCGCTCGGCGGGAGCTTGCTTAGGCCGGAAGTCGAAGAGAGGCACAACTGGTTACAGAGTATGGTCGAAGTAATTGTAGCAAGTGTGGAATCTGGGTCAAAGGTGGCATTGGTAGTTGGGGGTGGCGCTCCAGCGAGAGAGGGGATTGAATTGGCCAAGCCATTTATTGAAGATGTATCTCACTTGGACAGGATTGGAATTGCCGCGACGAGGCTCAACGCCACCATTGTCAGAGAGGCACTCTCCGAAGGCGGTTTGGCAGTTTCGAGGAAGATTCCGGAAAGCACAGGAGAAGCAGTGCTAGAATTGGAGAAATGTGATGTTGTCGTGATGGGGGGTACTGAACCAGGACACACTACAGATGCAGTTGCAATTAGGTTGGCTATACAGAGTAAGGCAGAAAAGTGTGTTATCGCGACGAACGTAGCCCGTGTCTATTCACAGGATCCCAGCCAATATCCTGAAGCAAAATCTTTCGATCATCTGACACTAAGAGAATTGCAAGAGATAGTGGGACCCCCAGAACATGCAGAGGCGGGGACCTCTCAGGTAGTTGATCCAGTAGGAGTGGGGGAAGCAGTTGAGCATGGCCTCCCTCTGGATGTGCTTGACGGCAGAGATACTCAAGTGATCAAGATGTCACTCGAGGGGGATGATTTCGAGGGAACTAGGGTGAGGGTTTAATGTCCAGTAGGAAAGACACCATTCTGAAGGCGGCGAAGAGGACTGCGAAGCAGGCTCATGCCGCAGCCTCGAAGAGAGGCAGCAAGTCCAGAGCTAGGGTTGGCATAGAGCCGCACAGGCATTGTTCCGTTTGCTGGAAGCCTATCTCATTGGATAGCGAACCTGCAATATGCGGTGACGACGGTTGTGAAAAAATGTTTGATAGGCGTGAGAAATCAAGGAAGAGGTTCACCTTCTTGATGTACTTCGGGATTGCGCTTTTCGTTGGCCTCCTTGCATTCCAAATCATCATGGGAGCGTCGGGTTAAATCACGTTGAATCTAGAGGCATGTTAGAATGATGGTCAGAATCCTTTCCGTTCTACCGATGTTGGTCGGATTACTATGCGCTTTGATCCTCGTACTGAGCCTAATCGGATACCAGACGCCGGCAACAGGGAATCAAGTACCGATCGTCCCTTGCTCGGATGGCGATGCTGGGTGCAATGTCGGAATGACGACTGAGGATATGGAAGTTCCAAGGGCATTCGGACTATTGGAAATCACCCTTGATGTTGAGTGGAATGAGCCGGACAGAGGGTGGCTGGGGGTAGTAGATTCCTCGGCAGCGGAAGAGTGCCCCCCGGACGATTCGACTGGCCTGACAATGTGCACAGAGGAAGAGATTGGTGAGTTCCTAGTGGCAGGAGGGCCGCAGAATGACGGTTCGATGAGTTTCAGGGTCAAGCCTGGTTCCTACCGTTTCGTTACCGCTGGTTATGAGGGGGCTGGTCTCGATTCCCAGATGGTTGAGATGACCTCGAGCATACACTTGGAAAATTTCGTTGAGATTATCCTCGCTGGCACTTCTGGACTGCTTCTTCTTGGAGCTGGGGAGATGGCGTTTCCGATTAGGAACCTGCTGAAGCGAATCCAAGGTAAGAAGTGAGTTTTCCTCAGTATCGTTGAATAACCAATCCGTATTGGAGAGTGTATGCGCGTGACAAAATGCCCTAACTGCGGCTCTGAGGTTGACGTCTCGGGACTTTCTGAGTCTTATGGCGGGCACAACTTCTACTGCGTGGTCTGCGGCCATTCGTGGCACGTATGATTCTTGGAAAGGATCTAGCCCTCATCCTGACGGGGCCAATGATCTGGAAGAGTCAGCGGATCTTCTACCCTATCTGCATCGATAATTTCGATTAGATCTGACCTTAGTTCCTCTAATCCTTCCCCGGTTATTGAGCTGATGCTGTGGTCGTCAGAGGAGCCATTATTCTCGATGAGGTCGGACTTCGTAGAAACGACAAGAACCCTCCTGTCGGACAGGAGTACCCTCACCTCCTCGAGGAGATGTTCCTGCTCGGAAACCGGGGTTGTCGAATCATCGGTCCTATCAATCAAAAACAATAGGACGTCGCCGAGATGCTCCAGAGCGGCAATAGCCTGCATCTCGATCTGGTTCCTCTCCGGCATAGGCCTATCGAGAAGTCCGGGGGTATCCACCATCTGGTACACTCTGCGCCGATGCGTGAAATGGCCAAGATGGATTTGCTTGGTCGTAAATGGGTATGATGCGACCTGTGGTTCGCCACTGGAAAGTGCACCAATTAATGCTGATTTTCCGACATTGGGTGATCCGGCCACGACAATGCATGGTTCGAATGGGTCGGTAGAGGGGAGCTTCCGGAGAACGTCTCGGGCCTCGCTCAACCACAAAATCTGAGGTGATATCTGGTCGATAATGGATGATAATCGCCCGTATGCGTGTCTCCTTGCCTTGTGAAATCCGTCAATATCTCTTAGTCTCAGTATCTTTGACTGCGCTTCTCCAGAAATCCTCTGAGACCTCTCGGCGGCCCATTGCAATGATGCCAGATTCTTTTTGTAATCGTCACACCCCACTGCTGCATCTACAAGAGCCTGATCGAACTCAGGTAACGCGTTTAGACTAGGCCACCTATCCACGTACGAGTTCAGGGTCTTTGTCGCGACATCGCAAGCAGACTGAACCATCCGATTCATCTGCTTCCTGACTCGATGGTACTTGTCCGGATCTTCGACTAAATCCGCCTGACTGCTCGCCCTCCCAAATGCCTTGTCAAGAATCTCCTGAGGATAAAGTACGGTCGGAATCGACCTCCATTCCACCGATGCCAAGCAACTACCTCCGTCGACTCCGCCACGGTATCGCACTTCAATGATTAGTAATGTATGGAGCAAATTGGCATCCATGGACGACCCGCTTGTTTTTCTATGACTGCCGGAACGAAGGCATGTGTCCGACGCAGCTGGAGGTGGAGGGGAAGTTGAGTTGCCCCCCTGGGCTGCTAGCTTCTTAGAGGATTATGGCTCTCCGAGTCTAGATGAGCTTGGTGATGTATTCCATGGACCTCTTCTGGACAGGAAATACGGCCTGAGGAAGGACGATTTGGTCGAGATGCTCCTAGACAGGAGGATGCTACCTGATGACAGAGACCCATTTGTACGTGGAATGATGGTTGGAGGGAGGAGTTCTTCGATAGACGTACTGGATGAGAATGGTGAATTCAGATCAATCTCCCGTGACGCTATTGTGGAAGTTAGGCTTGTAACACATCTGAGAAAAACATACATCGAGGACGAAGAGTTACTAAAATTCGAGAAGGATGATATGAAGAGAAGATCAGAAGTCCACGAGATGGCTGAGAAGACCAGTGAAGGTCATGGAAACAATCTATCCTGGGGGTGAATAGTTGGATAATCTGTCTGCCATGGACTGTGTTCCTTGCGAGGGGGGCGTCCCACCTCTGAGCGAAGAAGAGGCAAATGCATTCCTCGTTCAGATCGATGAGGATTGGGAGTTAGTAGAGAATCACCACATCACCAGGACCTGGACCTTTCCAGACTTTGCATCAGCTCTTGAATTTGCCAACGCACTTGGAGCCATATGCGAGGAGCAATCCCATCATGCCGATTTCAATCTCGGATGGGGCAAATTGGTGACCGTAATTTTCACCCATAAAATCGACGCGCTTTCCGAGTCAGACTTCGTTTTAGCCTCCAAGTTCGATGCAATCGAACGGTGAGGGAAATGTCCGGATTCCAGGATGTCCTCACCTCAAGGCGCACCATCTACAGGTTCAGCGAAAAGAAGGTGGGTGCAGAGGCACTGGAATTGGCCTTTGATGCGGCGAGGAATGCCCCTTGTCACAAGAATACCCATCCTTGGAAATTCTACGTAATGGGGGATGAGGTCCGAAAAGAAATCATCCCCGAGGTCAAAAGACTGGCGAAGAAGAAAGTCCCAGATGGGGAGAATTCAGAGGTGGGCATTTCCAAGGCAGTCGACAAGATTCTATCACCTCCAGTTCTAATCTGTGTTACTAGTGCTTTGAGCCCTCAAGATGCCTTTAGAGAGGAGGAAGACTACGCAGCAACAGTATGTGCGACACACAATCTGGTCCTCTCGCTATGGGGGAATGGCATCGGATCACAGTGGAGCACTGGTGCGATAACTCGTTCGGAGGCGTCTTATGGGGCAATCGGAGCATCCTCCGATGAAGAGCGGATAATTGGCTTCATCAAGATTGGATACCCCTCTGGAGTAGTGCCATCTAAGAACAAGAAGGGACTTGAAGAAATTAGAGAATACATCCCATAGAAGACTTTGGATGGAGCAGAAATAGAAAAGGGGATTTGAATGAGGAAAATTGTCTATCCAAGGCCTGGTGGTGTCGAGACAATCGAGATTGTCGAAGAGATGGACCCTGTCCCGGAGAGCGACCAAGTATGCGTAAGGATCCATAGGGCTGGGGTGAACTTCGCAGAATTGATGATGAGGCAGGGGCTATACGGCTCTAGTCCAGACTTCCCATTCACGCCTGGATATGAGGCATCGGGCGTAGTAATTCGTGTCGGAGACCGCGTAGACACTCTGAAGGAAGGAGATAGAGTCCTGGCAATGACCGGCTTCGGAGGATATTCGGAAAAGGTCTGTCTGGATGCCAGAAGAGTCATCCCCATTCCAGACTCGGTCTCTTTCGATCAAGCTGCTGCGATTCCAGTCACCTATGGTACGGCATTCCACATGCTAGTCCACCTAGGAAGAATTTGCGAGGGAGATTCGGTCCTTATCCATCACGCTGCTGGCGGGGTAGGGACTGCAGTAGCACAGATATGCGAGTCATTTGGAGCTTCACTAGTAGTTGGTACCGCCTCGACCCCCAAGAGGGATTTTGTCGAATCGATGGGAATGAGATTCGTAGATAGGGAGAATGAAGACTTCGAAGAAGTCTGCAAGGAGTTGACCGATGGTAGAGGGGTGCACCATGCCATCGACCCTGTGGGTGGAAGTCACCTGCTAAGGTCATACAAGTCTCTTAGGAGGGGAGGGAAATTGTACTACTTCGGAGCATCTGCAGCGGTTAAGGGCGAAAAGAGATCGAGGCTATCCGAGCTGAGAATGTGGTGGGGCATGCCCAGATTCGACCCTATCCGGCTTATGACCTCAAACAAGGCTGTTTTTGGTGTCCATATGGGCCTCCTGGAGGATGAGTCGGTATTCAAGGGGCACCTTGCTTCGTTGTCCGAGATGCTAGAGAAAGGAGAGATAGATCCGGTAATCGACTCCGTGTGGCGATTCGAGAAAGTAGCGGATGCGCAGATGCACATGCATAATCGGAAAAATCGAGGAAAGGTCCTATTGGACTTCTCGCCAGAGTGACTACAGGCGTACTGGCCTTGTAGCACCGCATGCCTGGCATTTCAACAGCGTCGTCCTATCTTCGCGCATGAACCTGGTGTCGGGAGCCTTGCACTCCCCGCACAGGATGTACGTCTTGACATAGGAGACAATCTTCTCCTTGATTCTCTTGGGGGGGACCTTGCCCTTCAGCATGATTCTGACTTGCTCTCTGCTACCTGAGGTTCCAAGTTCATTCAACAGATATTGGAAAACGTGGTTAGCATCCCTATCCATCGCATCTACAATCTCTGAGAAGTTTCGAAGAATCGTCTGGCTCCCCTCAATCATTATGTCTGGCTGTGGCATTGTCCACCTAGAACGCTCACTGATATCCTTGGGTATCCTCTCCCTAGCACGATCCAAGAGGTCCTCGTATCCGCGGTTCGACATGACCATGCGAGAATAGGGGGGCTTTTCACCCCACCGGGAGTCTTGGGAACGGTCAAGGACCGGTTCTAGCTCGGTAACATGTGGATGAGGCTCCCGTTGTCAAGGTCGCCAAGACGGACCCTCATGCAAAAATGCCCACCAAGGGAAGCACTCACGCAGCTGGATGGGACCTGTACTGCTTGGAGGACACGATTGTTAGTTTCAGATCTAGTGTGAAGCTAAGAACTGGGCTAAGAGTTGCTATTCCGGAGGGTTTCGAGGGCCAAGTTAGGGCCAGGTCATCACTGGGTTCGAAAGGACTCATCCTACCCCATAGCATAGGGACAATTGATGCTGATTACAGGGGCGAATTGTTCGTCCTAATGACATGGATTGGCGAGGGGGAGTCCTACAAGGTGAAATCAGGAGAGAGGATTGCCCAACTAGTGATTGCGCCGATTCCCGATGTTCAATTCTCGGAAGTTGATGTTGGGGAACTAGGAGATACCGCTAGGGGAGAGGGTGGCTTCGGAAGCACCGGCAGATTCTGAATATGGGAAATACAACATCCGCCATAGAATACCCCCGGTGGATTCATAGCACTCTAACGCTGGCATCGACTGATGCACCTAAGTGTAGATGAGTTAAGGTCCAAGGTCGAAGAGTTCAGATCAAGCGGACTCAACACCCAACAAATAGCGGATGAGCTTTCGCTGTCTCAGACCACTGTACAGTGGCTCTCAGCCAGTGACTACGAGGTGGATGACAAACCGCTTGACGTTAAGGTTGGATGGAGGTCAATTGCTGTCAAAGGCGATCGTATAGAGGCAGTGTCATACATTTTCTGCGACATCATCGATGAGATGGTGGGTGAAGAAGTCGACACCATTGTTGGGGTTAGCATCAACGGGATCGCTTTCGCCCAGGCAATTTCTTCCACGATGGATCTGGAAATGGCAGTCGTAAGAAGCATCAACGAGGAAGTTGGCGGACATCTCTCAGAAGTCTATGCAGGAATCGATGGCAAAAGGGTAATCATCATTGATGACGTATACTCATCTGGCACGACCATGAAGAAAACGGCAGCCGACCTCAAGACCTCGGGTGCCGATGTCAAAATGTGCATGGTCCTTGTGAACAAGTCCTGGGACGATGACGTCGATGGAGTGCCATTGAGGGCGCTGATTCGAGCAGCGACGGTCTGAGGTGGCACATGCACTGGGCGGATTATACCGCAAAAAGGCTCATCGAGCGTGGAGGGGAACAAGTATCAGCATCGGGAATTACCCCGTCCGGCGAGTTCCACATTGGCCATCTAAGGGAGATTCTCTCCGCTGAGATGATACATAGGGCATGCCAGGATGCAGACATTCAATCGAAATACATCTTCATCGTCGACTCAATGGATCCGCTTAGGAGAGTGTATGAATTCCTATCGCCCGAATACGAGAGATTCATTGGCCACCCACTCGCGTACATCCCAGCTCCTGGGCCTGATGGAAAACCAGGGGATGGGGGAGAAACCTACGCCGAGCACTTCCTTGCCCCGTTCCTGGGCGCTCTGAGTGAAATTGGGGTTCACCCGGAGGTGGTTATGAATCACGAGACTTACGAATCCGGGAGATTCGCCGAATACATCGACTTAGCGATCTCAAAGAAGGAAGAGATCAGAGGCATTATTCAGGACATTTCAGGGAGAGAACTAGCTGAAGACTGGTTCCCTTTCAACCCAATGGGATCAGATGGTAGCCTCGATGGAGTGACTGTGACTGGCTACGAGAATCCATTTGTTCTCTGGGTAGACTCCCATGGAATTGAGGGTAAGTCCGACATCAGGAAGGCCGAGGGGAAGATGCCATGGAGAATCGACTGGGCTGCCAGATGGGCGATTCATGGGATCACGTGCGAGCCAGCCGGTAAGGACCATGGGGCTGCTGGAGGAAGTTTCGACACTGGAATTCCGATTTGCAGGCTCCTAGGTGGTGATCCGCCGGACAAAATTGTCTACGAATGGATCCAATTGAAGGGGATGGGGCCAATGTCCAGCTCGACAGGCCTCACCGTTGGCCCGATGGAGGCCCTCTCACTGGTCCCCCCAGAGATTCTTCGCTATGTTATCGCGAGAAGCAAGATCAATAGGCATATAGAATTCGATACTGGAAGTGCGCTTTTCCGCACGGCTGATGAGTATGAAAGACTGGTTTCTAACCCTTCTCAGGATAATTCGGAGATGACAAAAAGACAGTTGGTTGCAGCCCAGACCCGAAGCGGTGCAATCAGGCTGAGTCAAGTTGAATCTGGTTCTGATCCCCGTGAATCGATAGGCGGGGTCTCATTCAGGCACCTCTCAATGCTCGCACAGATCAAGTCCTCCGATGAAGATGTCTGGACCTCTCTGAACAGGTCCGGGCATATCCAGGGGGAACCGGGTAAATCGCTAGTGGTCCGTCTCGCAAGAATGAGGACTTGGGTTGATGGTCCACACTTCCCCGAAGATGCGAGGATTGAGATCAAGGTGACTCTGAGCGACGAATCTAGGGGGAATTTAGATGGGGAAAGTAAGCAATTCATTTCTGTGCTTTCAACGCTACTGTCTGAATGCGAATGGTCGGATGATGAAATCAATGAGTCGATTGCAAATGCCTGCGAATCTTCAGGGATCCCAAGAAGGAAGGGGTATTCCTCGATATATTGGGCCATAATAGGCAGGAGTCACGGACCAAAAGCTTCCTCACTCCTCTTCGAGATGGACAGGGAGGGGGTTCTGTCCCTCCTGGGAAGTGTATAGATTGGAAAGGGAAGGGGCGTACATCATCGTCCTTCATGGGGTTGCCATATCCTCCTTCTACGTGCTAGTGAGCATCTTGCTATTACTCGCAGAGTGGTTCGCAAAGGCGCTGACAAAATGGGAAGGACTCCTCGACGGATTCCCGTGGTGGGTAATCTTGCTCTTCACATTCACTTTCTACCCACCGACCTTCATCTACTACAGGGAGAACCAAGGCCAGGTTAATCCTAAGGATGACTTGGTGACTGCTCTTCTACTCCTTCCAATACTGCTGATCGGATTTGTATTAGTATAGAAAACTCTCAAATTCACCATACCGGACCGACCCCCATGGGAGTTTACGAACTACTGATGAAGGCAATAGAAGAGAGGGACGCAACGCATTACACGGAGGCACTGCACGAAGAATACGAATTCGTCCGCCATCAAACTGGGACAACAATTGGCAAGACCCAGATGAGTGAGATGATGGTTAGCATGATGGCCAATGAAGATGTAGTGATTAACGAACCGAGATGCATCTACGAGAACGATGAGATCCTGGTCGAGCACTCGGTGATGGACTTCCCAGATGGCACTACTGAGGCTGTGATGGCTGTCCACACCAAGAAGGATGGAAAGATAATCAGGACTGAAACTGGGGCAACCCTAATTCAGTAAGATGCCTACTCTAATTGAGGGACTTTATATCGAGTAAACGTGGTTCTGGAACTCCCAGGAGGGCTTCCTTGATTGCCTCGACCTCCATTCTTGCACCTGCCATGGTGGTGACGAATGGAATGTTTAGTTCTACAGCAAGCCTTCTCATCATGTTGCCATCTAGAACGGCCCCCCCAGTAGATCTAGGGGTGTTGATCACGAGTTGTATCTTCCCTTGGCGCATCAGATCCAGAGCATCTGGAGAACGTCCCTCTGCAATCCTGTAGCATGTCTCGACCTCCAGCTCCCCTACGCCTCGGAGAACTCGAGAAGTACCCCTAGTAGCGAAAATAGTGAACCCAATCTCCCCGAGGCTCTTCGCTAGTGGGATCATTGCGTACTTGTCTTCATCCTTCACGGTGATGTATACGCCTCCTTCGGTCGGCACGGGAATTTCGGTTGCAAGTCTTGCCTTTAGATAAGCGGCTGAGGCTCTGACGTGAGAACCCATGACCTCTCCTGTAGATTTCATCTCTGGACCTGGTGCCGGATCCAATCCGCGAAGTTTGATGAATGGGAATACTGGTGCCTTAACACAGACAGCATCGGTCTGTGGTTCGGGTACCTCAAGATCACACAACCTCTCTCCAAGGGCCACCCTAGCAGCAATCCTAGCAAGTGGTATTCCTGTAGACTTAGCTACGAAGGGGAATGTCCTAGATCCTCTGGGGTTTACTTCGAGAACGTACAGTAGGCCATCATGAATTGCAAACTGAATGTTATAGCAACCGCGAATACCGAGCTCCAGTCCGATGACCCTAGTCCATTCATCGACTTGCTCGAGGATGTCATCTGGTACGTTCTGCGGAGGGATGAAGCAAGTTGAGTCCCCGGAGTGAATCCCTGCTTCCTCGAGATGCTCCATTATTGCTCCAACGAGGACATCCTCGCCGTCGCATACGGCATCAACATCTAGCTCCATTGCGTTTCCGAGATACTTGTCAATCAGAAGAGGCCTGTCTGATGAGAGGTACGCGTCCCTCATGTATGACTCCAACTGCTTGTAGTTGGCCAGTATCTCCATCCCTCTCCCTCCGAGGACATAAGAAGGACGAACAAGAACAGGATACCCGATCTCGTTAGCTGCATGCCTCACTCCCTCGGGAGTGGTTGCAGTCGCTCCATCGGGCATCCTCAGACCACATCTTAGCGCGAACTCCTCGAATCTTTCACGGTCACTTGCCTCGTCTACTGATTCCGGAGATGTGCCTTCCATCACAAGTTCTAGACCCATGGATGAAAGATGTGGGAGTTCATCGGATAGAGGGAGGGCCAGGTTGATTGCAGTCTGACCACCAAACTGGAGTAGAATTCCATTTGCATCTTCCCTGAGAAGAATCTCTGATACAGATTCCAGGGTAAGTGGGTCGAAGTACAACCTGTCGCTGGTGTCGAAGTCAGTGGATACCGTCTCTGGGTTATTGTTGATTATTATCGCCTCATGACCTAGATCCTGAATCGCCCCGGCAGCGTGCACGCATCCGTAGTCGAACTCAATTCCCTGTCCGATTCGAATAGGGCCTGAGCCGATCACGACTATCCTCTGCTTGACGGAGGATGCTAATCCCGGAACGTAATCCACCCCCGACTCCGCCGAACCTCCCTCATAAGTCGAGTAGTAGTATGGAGTGACTGCAGCGAACTCTGCGGCGCACGAGTCGACCATTCGATATCGTGGATGTACCCCTAGTTCGTGCCTCCTCATCCTGACAGCAGTTTCATCTTGTCCAGTTGGGAGATTCTTGAAGCCGCTCTCGAGGAAGCCACAAAGCGCATCCGCAATGTGCAAATCAGTGAATCCTGCCCCCTTCCATGAGCTCATCTCGGATTGTGGTATTTCCGCTGGGCTCATCCCAATCTCCCCTGCCGCTCTGATCTCTGTCTCTATTGCGGCAATTCTCTCTAACCTTCTGAGGAACCATCTCGTAATCCCGCCAGTCAGGTCCCTCACATCCTCGATCGAATACCCTCTACGAAATGCCTCAATGACAGCTCCCAACCTCCTATCGGTAGGAATCCGGAGCCAGTCCTCGTGAAGTGCGGTTGGGAGTCTCTCAGAGGCTCTTTCATCCATTGTCTCTCCATCGGAAGCATCGGACATCGTCAATGGCCTTGGATGGGGTTTGTCATACTCCAAACTAGCCCATGCCTTGAGGCATGCTTCCTCGAAGGAACGGCCAATGGCCATTACTTCGCCAGTAGATTTCATCGAGGTCCCTAGAGTCCTGTCCGCAGTTCTGAACTTGTCGAACGGCCATCTAGGAATCTTGACCACACAATAATCTAGAGTTGGTTCGAATGCGGCCGTCGTCCCCTCGCCAGTAATTGGGTTGGGCAGTTCGTCCAGAGTGTAGCCAACCGCGATCAACGCTGCCATCCTTGCGATTGGGTAACCTGTGGCCTTCGATGCCAATGCAGAGGAGCGAGAGACACGAGGATTCACCTCAATTACCCTGTAATCTCCAGTAGACTGCTCGACTGCGAACTGGACATTGCACCCGCCCTTGATGTTGAGCCTCCTGATTAGTTTCAGAGCTGAGTCTCGAAGTCCCTGATGGTCACGATCGGAAAGAGTCTGCTGTGGCGCCACTACGATCGACTCGCCCGTGTGGACACCCATAGGATCGATATTCTCCATCGTGCAAACGATGATTGCATTGTCTGAGCTGTCCCTCATTACCTCATACTCGTGCTCTTGCCAACCTAGAATACTCTCCTCTATGAGCACCTGGCCAATTGCTGAGTGCAATATTCCTTGACTCGCTATCTCAATCAACTCGCCAATGTTGAATGCAGTACCACCGCCAAGACCACCTAGGGTGAAAGCCGGCCTTATCAGCAATGGAAAGGAGCCCAGCTCCTCTGCGGCTGCGATGACTTGCTCTATTGATTCGCAAGCCATGGCCTTGCAGACTGGAAGGTCGATCTCCTCACAGACCCTCTTGAAGAGGTCTCTGTCCTCCGCCTCATCTATCGCAGCAAGATTGCAACCGATCAACTCAACTCCTAACTCGTCGAGAGTTCCGTCCTTAGCGAGAGCAGATGCAATGTTCAGAGCAGTCTGGCCCCCCATTCCCGCTAGGAGTGCGTCTGGCTTCTCATTCTCCATTATCCGTTTTACCACCTCTGGCAGAAGCGGTTCGATGTATATCCTGTCTGCCATTTCGGGATCGTTCTGAATCGTCGCGGGGTTGGAGTTGACTAGAATGACCTCGTAACCGTCTGAACGGAGTGCTCGACAGGCCTGCGAACCAGAGAAATCGAACTCTGCTGCCTGACCGATACGAATAGGACCGCTGCCAAGGATGAGGATTCTCTTCAAATCATCACGGCGAGGCATCAAGAACCGCCTTCTTTGCTTACTAGTTCCGCTTCCGGACTCTCGAGATGATCGGCAACCATTTGCTGGAATCTGTCGAATAGTGGTGAGGCGTCGTGCGGTCCCGGGCAAGCCTCGGGATGGAATTGGATTGTGAATGCAGGTTTGTCCAATAGGTCTAGCCCCTCAACTGTGCCATCGTTGGAGTTGACGTGTCGGACTCTGAACTCAGCACCCAGTACGTTGTCACTAGTTTCAGAGCGGGCTCCACTAGGGTGAGGGGCGAGCATCCCCTGTACTGGATCCTCGACAGCGAATCCGTGATTCTGGCTTGTGATGTAGACCCTCCCCGTCTCCAAATCCATGACTGGTTGATTAGACCCTCTGTGACCATACCTCAGCTTGTACGTCCTTAGTCCAGCTGCAAGTCCCATCAACTGATGTCCTAGGCATATCCCCATTACTGGCATCCCCTGTCGAACGGCGGCTGCCAAACTCCTCCTCGCAACTGTTGCAGCTCCTGGGTGGGCTGGGTCACCAGGTCCATTGGACGCAAAGAGAGCATCGGGGGCCCAGTCTCGGACAATCTCCTCTAGAGGCATGTCAGCAGGACACCAGACGACCTCGAACCTAGTGCAAAGCTCCCTCAGAATGTTGTGCTTGACCCCACAATCGATAGCAGCGAGACGTGGCAAGGGGATTCCTTCACCATCCTCGGCCCCGGGATTGAGCAGCGTAGGCTCCTCACAGGTAACTTGGGCGACCAAGTCTTCCGCATCAGGAGGGATTAGTTCCGTGAGAATCACCTCCATTTCCTCGAGTCTCTCAGCAGGTCCGAACACGCAGAGAAGAGTCCCCTGCTCTCTGACCCTCCTGGTTAGAGCTCGTGTATCGATTCCCTCAATCCCAGGAACGTTGTGAGCGACCAATAGGTCATGCACGCTTCCCACAGAGTCACGGTGGTCGGGAGGCGTCATGTGTTGCCTGCAGACGACTCCTCGGGGATGGACCGAAGACGACTCCGAGATCCCTGGATGGATCCCGTAGTTCCCCAGAAGCGGATATGTGAAAGTTAGGACCTGCCCGGCGAAGGATGGATCCGTCAGGCTTTCCTGATATCCGCACATTCCAGTAGTGAAAACCAACTCTCCCTCAGCGATTTCCTCGGAGCCGAATAGTCGCCCCTCATACCTCGTTCCATCGGCAAGTAGTAGGATTCCCCGAGATCCACTAGGATGCTCTAAGAGTCCAGAATCTAGGATCGAATCCACTGCATCAGGGAAGGTTGGAGGAGAGTCAACGCCACGAATACCAGCGCCGGGGCAGAAGCCCCCGTCTGCTGGACTCTCCGACATCAGCGATGCTGCCCAAGTACGATTCTTAATGGTTGACAGGAGATAGGAATTTCCGCTATCGGAAATTCACTCTTCATCATCGTTGATTACGACCTTTCCCTTGGCTGATGGGACCACTTTCATCTTAGCTCCAGAGAACTTTGAGTCGTTGTCCACGGGACCTAGCCAAGAGTTCAGAAATACCGCAAGAGCAGCTACTTCCGAGTGAGGTTGGTTTCCGACGGAAACATTGTGGTCAGCCAAATGGTAGACCTCGGCTGGAACCTTTGTACCCCCCACGACCACCAAGGCAGGATTGTCGATGGGGATGCTTGGAATGGTTTCCTCCCAAGGGCTGCCGTACATCGTGAGATGGACTATTGTCACTCCTCCGGACTTAGACTGCTTCCTGAGGAATGACATGGGGCTCTCCTCGAACCTACTCGAAAATTCCCCCCCAAATCGTTCTGTCACTGAATCCCAAGTCTCCAGCGCAGATGGGTCCCTGTCTCCTGCTAGAATTACCTCGTCGGCCCCGAAAGCCCGAGCAGTAAGACCGAGATGAGATGTAATTCTCTTGTCTCTGTCACGTCGGTGCCCCAGCCGAAGCACGGACAGTCTGGGTGGCATCTCGTTACTCATGGCTCATGCGTAAGGGGGTGACTCATCAGCATGACCCTCTAGGGCATCTGTCTCAGAGGACGGGAGGACGTCGATACCCATGTTCAGCATGCTGGCTCTGACCCATTGAAGAAGGAGGGCATCAAACATCATGTGTGAAGCGAATCCTACCATCACTGCAAGGACGAGGACCCTGCCAGTTGCGAATAGAGCATCTCCTTCGAGCTCCCCCCAGTGCATCATCGCTGGCTCGATGATGTAGAATGCAGCAAGGACTCCCAGACCACCACCTACCAGTGACATTGTGGCATTTCCCCTCTCTCTCCCGATTCCGGTGAAGAGGATGGCTGCGACAACGAGAGCCGGTATTATCAAGCTGACTGTTTCGAAGTCTAGCGAGCCTAGAGTTGAGAGGGGTATTAGGGAGTCATTGACTTCCTCCGAGCCTTTACTGATAGTGATCCACCACCATAGTGCGCTTGAAAGGAAAAGGGCTCCTGAGGTTCTGCCTCGCTCGGTTATCATGTCCCTAACATGATGTGCATCACGAGGCTTTAGCCTCTGTACGATCGAGTCAAGGATGAACAGGGTCTCCGGATCGTGGGAGTCTCCAGAGTCTTGCGCAGATTGTGGATCTGAGACCTCTGGGGAAGCATCCTCGCCCAGAACCATCACTCGATTGCCCCTCCGTCACATCATAAAGCAATCGTCGTTTGCGAGTCCCATATGGCCGACTGGCGACCTATGCTAAATCGCCGAGAGGATGGTTTTCCGAGGATTATGGGGGTTGTCAACGTCACTCCGGACTCATTTCACTCCGATTCCAGGTCTGCAGACACCAAACAGGCAGTTGCAGTGGCAACCAGAATGGCTGCAGACGGAGCTGAGTGGATTGACGTTGGGGGCGAATCGACGAGGCCTGGTGCTGATTCAGTGTCGGTAGAAGAAGAGTTGGGGCGAGTTGTCCCTGCAATAGAGGGAATCAGGGCCGAACTGCCGGACATCTGCATATCCGTGGACACCAGAAGAGCAGCAGTTGCCCGCCAGTCTCTGGAATTCGGCGCTGACATGGTGAATGATGTCTCGGCTATGGGGGATCCGGGAATGATAGATGTGATAGTCGAATTCGAGAGTCCGGTATGTGTCATGCACATGCAAGGACTACCCGAAAACATGCAGAATGATCCCAAGTATGGCAATGTGGTGGATGAAGTGAGATCATACCTAGCTGAAACTACAGGAAGACTAGTCGAAGCAGGTGTCGATCCATCGAACATAGTTGCTGACCCGGGGATAGGCTTCGGAAAGACCCTGGATCATAACCTAGCGCTACTCTCTTCGGGAAGGGGGATTGTCCCTGAAAGACAAATGGGACTGATGTGGGGAGTCAGTAGGAAGAGCATGTTTCGAGACCTTCTTGGTCGGGAAAGTAGTGATGAGAGGCTCGCTGGAACCCTAGGCATAGCAGCGGTTTCCATACAAAAAGGGGTTGACATAATCAGAGTCCATGACGTTACCGAGCATTCAGATGCTTTCTCGGCTATGAAGGCGGTGAGATGAGCGGATGTCAGATAAAGGCAACAACATCATCGACATCGATGATAGCCTGAGACTATTGGGAACTGCACACGTCAGTAGTGAATCTGTGGACCTAGTTCGAAGCCAAATCGAAGAATGGGGGCCTGACTTGGTTGCGGTGGAACTCTGCCCGTCAAGAATGGCTGCATTGACAAAACCAGACTCTCTAGAATCTGAAGACCTTCTGAAGATTATCAAAGAGGGGAGGTCGGCAATGATCCTCCTACAATCGGCACTTGCAGCCCAACAGAGGAGGATGGGTTTTTCATCCGGAGAGAAGCCTGGTGCAGAGCTCCTGGCTGCAGTTAACACGGCCGAGGATTCGGGAGTCCCGGTGGAAATGATCGACAGGGACATAGTTGTCACTCTGAGGAGGGCCTGGAGGAAGATGGGAATAATAGAGAAATGGAGAATTCTTAACGCTCTGCTGTGGGAAGAGGACGATGACGATGTTTCCATAGACGAGGTGCTTGGGGACTCCGACCTGCTCAGCAGCATGATGGAGGAGGCAAGGGGGATTGCACCTGGGGCAGGAGAGGTCCTGATTGACGAACGCGACTCTTTCCTGGCAGGAAGGATTCAGCAGATCCGAGGCAAGGGGAAGGTCCTGGCAGTAATCGGTGCTGGCCACCTCAGCGGGGTTGCGCACAACCTTGGGGAGCCAGCAATCGAAACCACATCGAGGCTGGCTGAGTTGGGCAAGGAACCGCCGAAGTCCATCTGGCCAAGGATGCTGATGGCCGCAATCCCTATCTTCCTCTTTGGGGCTGTTGCTTGGATGGTTGCAAATGGGGAGATGGATGCCCTAAAGCAGACTGCTCAGACATGGCTCATTCTGAATGCAGTACTCGCCGGAGCAGGGGTACTGATCGCAAGGGGGCATCCCCTCTCGATACTGGTTGGCGCCATTGCATCCCCAATCACATCCCTCAATCCGACTCTGGCGGCTGGATGGTTCGCTGGATACACGCAGCTGAAGGTTGCATCGCCCACTGGGAAGGACGCACAGGACTTCCTGGTTCTTGACGAAGTCTCTCTTTTCTGGAAGAACCGGGTTGGGAGGGTTCTGATGGTCACTGCGATGGGCAATCTGGGTTCGATGGTGGGTGCTTGGCTTGCAGGCGGAGCTATTCTTGGAATGCTCCTTGGTTGACACAGAACCATTTAGCGTCTAAGCCTCATCGCGGCAATAGTGACGAACTACGGATTCGTGATAAACAACAAGACTTGCATAGGGTGCCACGCTTGCACCGTAGCCTGCAAGTCGGAGCACGATATCCCAATCGGAGTCAACAGGACCCATGTCAAGTACATAGAAACGGGGACATATCCGGATTCAACAAGAGAATTCAGCGTGCATCGATGCAATCATTGCGAGGACTCCCCTTGCACCACTATATGCCCAACTACAGCTCTCTTCACGAGGTCTGATGGGATCGTAGATTTCGATGACGAGCGATGCATAGGGTGCAAGTCGTGCATGCAGGCGTGTCCCTACGACGCCCTCTACATCGACCCAAACAAGGGTACTGCCGCTAAGTGCAACTACTGCGCGCACAGGATCGAGCACTCCTACGAGCCTGCATGCGTGATCGTCTGCCCCACTGAGTCGATAGTGTCGGGAGACTTGGATGACCCCGACTCTGCGATTTACAACCTAGTCGCCTCTCATGAAACGACTGTGAGGAAGCCCCAGTCCGGCGCGACCCCCAACCTGTACTACATTGATGCCAGCGAGGAGATGCTAGACCCATACGCCACCGATGTAACTGGTTCTGGCATGTGGACCGAGCAGGCATTCGGGGTCGGTCACTTCGCAAATTACGCAGACAGCAGGTTGGAAGAGGCGGACACCACGTCAATGATCGTTCAACTGGCTCTGGAAAAGAAGGCTAAGCAGTCATCCCCTCGAGACCAGGCGATCATAAGAGATGTGATGGAAAGACTATCGGAAGAGTCAGGTGTAGCCAAGCGAAGTTACGACCAGCCCAGCAAAGGAGTCCTATGGGGGTGGGAGGTGTCTACTTACATCTGGACGAAGGGAATAGCAGCGGGAACCTACGTAGTGGCGATTCTAGCAATGCTTTCTGGGTTGGTTGAGATGGGTGATGACCTTTGGGCGATGACCATAGGAGTCGGGATCGTGTTCCTTGCCATCACTGGGCTCCTCCTCGTCATCGATCTCGATAGGCCAGAGAGGTTCCTATACGTGATGTTGAGGCCTAATTGGGACTCTTGGCTGGTGAAGGGAGCATACATCCTCTCCGGCTATGGCGGCGTTCTGGCCCTGAGTGCTGGAGTCATGATCCTCGACTTGGACAGGTCCTTCCTGACATATCTGGCAATTGCCGGCGTGCCCCTTGCCTTGCTGACCGGAGTTTACACGGCTTGGCTGCTAATGCAGGCCAAGGGCAGGTCCTGGTCAGAAGATTCACTGCTTCCTGCTAAATTCCTCGTCGAGACATTGGCAATCGGAGCTGCAGTTTTCTTCCCCCTATCTATGATGGATCCACTCGCCTTCGTATTGGGTGGGGTGGTCCTTGTCGGGATTCTGGCCCATGACAAAAAATTGGTCATGGAGCCGCAGATGGAGCCGTTGTTGTGAGGTGCTAGATTGGGTAAGACATTCATAGAGAACGTGGCACAGAGGCTCAGAATCATCCCCAATCTGGACAGACCGGATGCAGTCGGGGCCAGGGGTTCACTGAGGCACTTCCCCAAACCGGAAGAATGGCAGGATCACGTGGAGCTCGATGCGAACGAGTGGCCGAAGATGATCGAGAAGCGGTACTCATTGGTACCGACTACTTGCTTCAACTGCGAGTCCGCCTGCGGCCTTCTAGCATACGTGGACAAGGACTCAGGAAAGGTGTCTAAGTTCGAGGGGAACCCGCACCATCCCGGGAGCAGGGGCAGGAACTGTGCCAAGGGCCCTGCAACGATCAACCAGATCAATGACACCGAGAGGATACTCCACCCAATGAGGAGAGTTGGCCCGAGGGGCGAGGGTGGTTGGGAGAGGGTGTCCTGGGACGAAGCATTGGACGAGATCTCAACCAAGATTCGCGACTCACTGAAGACGGGGGCAAAGGACAGAGTCGTGTATCACGTCGGTCGTCCGGGACACGAGGGGTACACAAACAGGATCCTGAAGGCCTGGGGGGTCGATGGGCACAACAGCCACACCAACATCTGCTCCGCTGGGGCCAGGACCGGGTACGCGCTCTGGCATCGCCACGATAGGCCATCACCTGATCACGCCAACGCAAAGGTGATCCTGCTAACCTCATCACATTTGGAGACTGGGCACTACTTCAATCCGCATGCACAGAGGATTCTGGAAGGGATGATGGATGGGGCCAAGCTCATCGTAATCGATCCTAGGCTCTCCAACACGGCGGCCATGGCCGATCATTGGCTCCCGACTTGGCCTGGATCGGAGTCGGCCCTCTTCCTAACATGGGCGAATATGATCCTGGAGCGAGGACTGTTCGACAGGGACTTCGTGGAGAACTGGGTAAACTGGGAGGAGTGGTTGGAAGCGGACCACCCAGCAGAGCCACGAGAGTTCGATCGCTTCATCGAGCTTCTGATGGAGGAGTATTCGCAGTACACCCCCGAGTTCGCAGCGAAGGAATGCAGGATCCCAGTAGAGCAGGTAATAGAAGTGGGGGAAATCGTGGCAAGTGCCGGAAGCAGACTTGCTACCCATGTATGGAGGGCTGCTGCCATAGGAAATCTCGGCGGATGGCAAGTCAGCAGGACCCTGCATCTGCTTAACGTCCTAACAGGGAGCGTGGGGACGGAAGGGGGGACCTCCCCTAACTCGTGGTCCAAGTACAAGCCTGACCTCTTCGACATCCCTCCCGATCCGGATGGGTGGAACGAGTTGCACTTCCCACCAGAGTATACGATGTCCCACTACGAGATGAGTCACATCCTGCCTCACCTGGTTAAGGACGGAAGGGGAGAGATGGACGTCTACTTCACTAGAGTCTTCAACCCAGTTTGGACCTATCCGGACGGGTTCTCTTGGATCGAGATGCTACAGAACGAGGATGCAGTTGGATGCCACGTGGCACTGACCCCTACTTGGAACGAGACTGCCTTCTTCGCTGACTACGTACTCCCCATGGGGCATGCCTCAGAAAGGCACGACGTCAACTCATACGCAACCAGCTCAGGCAAGTGGGTAGCGTTCAGGCAACCGGTTCTGAGGGAATATGCGCGTAGAGAGGGGAAGGAAGTCGAATTCACTCACGAGGTCAACCCCGGAGAAGTCTGGGAGGAGGATGAGTTCTGGAACGAGCTTTCATGGAGGATAGACGATGGCACGATGGGGATCAGGGAGCACTTCATGAGCCCATATCGAGAGGGGGAGAGGATCACCATCGACGAATACTACCAGTACCTGTTCGAGAGGATACCTGGACTTCCTGAAGCAGCGGAGGCCGAGGGGACTGATCCTCTTGGTTACATGCGGAAGCACGGTGCGTTCCTGATCGAGGAAGCCACCTACAACAAGCACGAGGAGGATGGATGGCCAACTCCAAGCGGTAAGCAGGAGATCTATTCGAAAAGCATGGTCGAGTTCGGCCATCCCGAACACTCCATCCCCCACTACAGGGTAATGAGCCACGTGCATCCGGACAACCTGAAGGGCGAGGACGAATACTGCCTACTCCCGAACTTCCGACTACCCCAGCACATCCACTCTCGCTCCGCCAATGCCAAATGGCTTGCAGAGATAGCCCATAGGAATCCCCTATGGGTCCATCCGAAAGATGCCGCCAAGCTAGGGGTCGGAGAGGGTGACCTCCTCAAAGTAGAGACCGAGATAGGGTGGTTCATTGACAAGGTCTGGGTTACCGAGGGCATTAAGCCGGGGATAATCGGATGCTCGCACCACATCGGCAGATGGAGGAGGAAGCAGGACTCGGGCAACAGGTACATGACCAACGAGGTCGAGATAGAGGACCTGGGCGAGGGTAGGATGAGGATGAGGACGGTCACAGGGGTAAGGCCGTGGGAGTCTGGCGATCCGGACACCAACAGGATCTGGTGGAGGGATGGCGGGGTGCATCAGAACATCACCCATGCAGTTCAGCCCGACCCGATCAGCGGAGCGCACTGCTGGCTTCAGAAGGTTAGGATCTCAAGGCCGGTCGAGGGGGAGAAGTACGGTGACGTCGAGGTCGATACCAACAAGTCGTTTGAGTACTACAAGAAGTGGAACGAAATGGCCAAGGAGAAGGAAGTACACCCTCGTGGAGAGAGGAGGCCCCTGTGGATGAACCGACCACTCCCTCCTAGGAAGGAACACTGGTTCATCCGCGAGTAGGATCTGCCGATGATTCGGCGACTCCCCACTCCACTGCTTCCCAAGCCCTCTCATGGACGTAGTAGAAACCCATCTTCAATGGGAACTCGATGACGATGAACCAGCCTGCTGTTTCCATCTCGCCAGTCAAAAATGCAGCTACCGCTGCTCCTGTCAAAGTCGCAATTATTCTCCAGACAAATGTCTTTGCCAGAACTCGTTCCCTAGTGTACATACCCATCGCCATAATAGGGCCGGGGCCTAGCATACAGCAATTAACCTAAGCGGTTCAGAGAGGACAGTCTCGGTGTTTTACTACAAAGGTCGAACTGCCAGAATAGAAGTTGGATCTGTTGGATCGATATCCTCCAAACCCCAGTCGACAAAACTCCATCCCCTCTCATGTAGGAAGTATAGCACCATCTTGGTGAAGACCTCGATTCCCCCTATTGCTGCTCCTGCCGTCCAACTATCCGTGATAATTCTAGCAATGATGATGGTATCAATTGTCCCAATCGTCCTCCAAGTTACTGTCTTCACTAGGCTTCTCTTAGAGGTCGCGTGACCGGTCCCGGGTATGTGGCTCATGAACAAAGGATTATTCGATTAGGGATAACTCCTCCGGCACTAGATTCGGTGCTGATTAAAGCGATTCTAAGACTACGGCTATTCCTTGTCCGCCACCGATGCAGGCTGTGGCTACCCCGTAACGCCCACCAGTTCTCTTCAACTGGTGAGAGAGAGTCAGAACCAGTCTCGTTCCGGTTGCGGCTAGGGGATGTCCCAGTCCCACCGCACCACCATTCACATTGACTCTGTCATAATCTATCCCGAGGTCTTTGATGCAGGCTACTGCCTGTCCTGCGAATGCCTCGTTGATCTCCCAGAGGTCTATGTCCGAGACGGTCAGGCCTGCTTTCTCGATCGCCTTCTGACTGGAGGGGACCGGGCCGTAAGCCATGATGCTGGGCTCTAGACCGACTATCCCCCATGAGACGATTCTTGCCAGTGGTTCGTCACCGTCAGATTCTGCTCGAGACTCAGACTTCACCACGACCGCAGCGGCGCCATCGACGACACCAGACGCATTGCCTGCCGTAACCAAGGAGTCTGGTCCGAAGTGGGTCCTCAGGCCCGAGAGGGTCTCGATGGTCGTGCCGAGGACTACGTGATCCTCGTGGGAATGGTCAATTACTCCATCTGGAGTCTCGACTGGAGCTATTTCTTTCTCCCAAGCTCCAGACGATACGCTGGACTCGGTCCTCTGGTGGCTCAGGGCGGCGAATTCGTCCGCCTGCTCTCGGAGAACTCCCTTCCTACGGCATAATTCGTCACTGGTCTGAGCCATGAACATGCCACTGACCCCATCGACCAGGTTAGTGAAAAGGTAGTCCTCCATGTCCTGCGGGATTTCTTCCCCAGCTGATGGGGGTCTGCCGAGCCTGTACGTCCCCCTCATGCCCCTGAGGACGTGTGGGGCCTGGCTGAGGTTCTCCATCCCCCCTGCGACAACTACCTCGGCTTCTCCCAGCATGATCATCTGGGCTGCGCTAATGATCGACTGGGCTCCGCTTCCGCAAAGTCGGTTGAGTGTGAGCATCGGGACTTCTTGGGGAATTCCTGCCCTGAGTCCGGCATGCCTTGCTCCGAAAATTGCTTGTCCGGAAGTCTGCAGCGCATGGCCCATTACTACGTGTTCAACAGTATTTGGATCGGTTCCGGACCTCTCCATTGCGCCCTTGATAGCAATGGTGCCCAGTTCCTCTGCGGAGACGGATGCTAGTCTCCCACCTGGACTGCCGTCACCTCTCTTTCCACCTAGCCACTCGCAGAACGGGGTCCTAGCCCCCTCCACGACAACCGCGCTCTCGGTCATGCCATCACTTCCGATAATGATCAAGACTCATCGGAATCGTCTGTCATCGAACCCAAGTAGTCTGGGAGCTCGACGCCGGACATCTTGGCTACGTCATGGATTGGTGGCAGGCTCTGGACCAGGCTGCTTACGAAGTTGCTAGTAGCCGAATTCCCATCAGCGTTGTTGCCACTGTCCCATACTGTGATCTTGTCAATCTTCAGATTCCGGATAGCCTCGGTCTGTGCAGTGACCATGGCCTCTATCTTCTCGACCATCAGGAGAGTTGCTGCTGCCTTGGGGTCTCCAGAAGCGCTGGTGACTAGGCTGCTGTAACCCTGTGCCTTGGACTCCAGGACCTTCTGGATACCCTCGGCCTCGGCCTCATACTTGGCAAGAATTGCATCGGCCTCACCGCGAGCTACTCTCCTCTGCCTCTCCGCCTCGGCCTCTGCTTGTATCTCGATCTGCTGCTTCTGGACGGTCGCTTGGGCAATCTCACTTGCTCTGAGCTTCTGCTCCTCCTCTTCGTATACTGCCTTCTGAATCTCTGCCTCTGCCTGTGCTGTTGCAACGTCGGCTCTCTGCTTGGCTGAAGCCTCGGCTTCGGCTAGGTCTGCGTTTGCTCTGGCTATCTCTGCCTGGGCAGAGTTCTCACCAGCAACCGCCATGGCCTCTTGCTGCTCGACGTACACACGCTGGTCTGCCTCAGCGGCCTTGCGGCCCTTCTCGGCTTCGGCTGTGTTCTGAGCTACCTCGATCTCCCTTGCCCTGTCTGCCTTTGCCTGACCGATTGCACCGTCCCTCTGAGCGTCTGCGACATCGATCCTAGCCTGCTCGACTGCTGTGGATGCTGCCTTCTTGCCGATGCTCTCGATGTAATCCGACTCATCGGTGATGTCAGCGATGTTCACGTTGATCAGGTACAGCCCGACCTTCCTCATCTCCTGGCCGACGTTCTTCTGAATCAGCTCCAGGAAGGAGTCGCGGTCCTGGTTGATCTGCTCGATTGTCAGGGTCGCGACAGTCAGACGTAGTTGCCCGAAGATGATCTCCTTGGCCATCTCCTCGATGTCGTCCACCTTGAATCCCAGAAGACGCTCGGCTGCATTGGCCATTATGGAAGGCTCAGTGGAAACGCCGATCGTGAATGTGCTCGGGACGTTGATCCTGATGTTCTGCAGGGATAGGGCCCCTCTGAGGTCGATGTTGATTGTCATCGGCTTCAGAGAGATGTATGCGTAGTCCTGAATCAGGGGCCATACTAGGGCAGCACCACCGTGCAGGGTCTTGGATGGTTTCGGGCGACCGTCCGCCGTTCTTTCCGTGCGTCCATAAATCACCATTATCTGGTCAGGTGGACATCTCTTGTAGCGCTGTGCGAAAAACATCACAGCAGCCACAAGAATCAGTACAACTGCAAAAATCATTATTCCTAGTATATCTGCTGACGTTGCCATTGGCTCAACTCATTCCAGATGAAGGGTTGGTCACCTATGAATGCTTACCCGTCATGGCCACTGGTGGGATGGTGGGACTAGGAAATTTCAATGAGAAATTAGATCCTCTTTACTACCAATACCTCGCCGATTACATCGACCACTTCGATGAAGTCGCCAGTTGCTATTCCGGCACCGTCCTCTGACTTTGCGTTGTATGTCCTCTGGGCGCCGTTAACCTCCACGGTGACCTGCCCTACTCCATCTTCGGCTATCCTCAGGTATGTCTGCCCCTTTGATCCGACTGCCTCAACCAGATCGGTGGTCCCATCCTGCTGCAGATTGACGAAGAGCTCGAATAGTTTGCCCGTTGCGTACATCGACGCCGTTCCTGCTATGCCTCCCGCGAGTATGGAGAGGCTGGCCCCCCCATCTGACTTCAGAACGTAGAGTCCACCAAGACCGAAGAACATCAAGAAGGCCATGATGCCCTGGAAAGTGAGTGCCTTGAACGAGGCATCCGCCCCTAGGTCGACATCTATGCCAAACAGGCCATCGAAGACATCGGTTGCAATGCCTCCTATCATCAGTAGGAAGAAGTAGAGGACGAACAGAATCCCGCCCACTAGAGCGCTTGCTGCGAAGAGCAGTTCGACCCCCGTTGCATCCCCGAAACCTATTAAATCAAACAAACTGAACTCAGCCATTGCTACTGCGTACGATGGGTAAGATTTGACTTGTTCGGCGGAACGGGTGGTAAGGGAGCCTCATTTCTTAGACAATATGGAGCCCATGTATCGCTCTAGGTTCAGAATCGGACCCAATGAGAGTCCGACGATTACGAAGGACAGTGTGAGGTTGTTCTGGGAAGAGAGGAATGAGTCGAATAGCGTGTAAGACAAGAGCCCTATCAGGAAAAGGAGGACGGGGATGGCTGCCCTTCTGAAGAAGATGTGGTAACCGAACATCTGGTCGAATGCGGGGTTTCCAATCACCTTGTCGACGATCGTGTCGTCCTCTTTGGGGGACATCAGCCTTCCTCAGCCAACGAGCCAGGCCATCGCGCCTATGAATGTCATCACCACAGGCACTGCGTACCAAGCCGCCTTGACCCCTTTCGGTGAGTCGTCCACTAGTTCCTTCCTACCAGTAGCTGGATCCGTAAGCAAGATCGTCTTCTCGGCCTTGTTGTATAGCTCGGTGAACTCTTCGTCGTGACGTGCGACGAACAGGAGGAAGTATATCCCGAGGGCTAAAGTCCCACCTCCAGACGCTTGGATTAGTGGCCCAATGATTTCTCCAGCGATTGCGTCTCCAATTAGTATCTGCGCGATTCCCAGCATGAACCATGTTAGTGAGTCCTTTCTCGCCATGATTGCAAGAGGATATTACCCCTCTTGAATATGACGCCTGCATGAGCCTTAATCAACCGCCTCTGCTCTTCGGGCGAGCCTCCCAGATTGCCCACGTACCCTTGGCCGTGGCCACTAGATCTCCCTCTCCATTGACCAGCTTGCCCTCCACATGAGCAAGGTTCCTGCCCCTTCGAATGACCTCTGCCGTTGCTACGACGTGTTCCCCCTTGATGACCGCATTAAGGTACGAGATGTCCAACTGCGCAGTTGCGCACCACTCCTCCTTGGAGATGATCGAGACGAGCGTCCCCCCCATAGCCGTGTCAAGAAGGGTAGCATGGACCCCACCATGGGCCACTCCGCCCATGTTCAGGTGCTTCCCCCCCACGGTTAACTCGACTACGCATGAGCCCTCGCCGAATTCGGTGATCTCCATCCCGAGGGTCTCGGCCAGTTCAGTCAGTCTCGGTACGTTCCCCTCGTGGCTCATTCGGATGCCTCCCCTGTCTGGACTGCCCATAGCCTAGCATACAGACCTTCCTGGGACACTAGGTCGTCGTGGCTTCCCATCTCAGTGATCAGGCCCCTCTCCATCACGGCGATGGTGTCCGCGTTCCTGACCGTGGAGAGCCTGTGGGCGATTATCAGGGTGGTGCGGTCCCGGGAAATCCTCTCTATCGAGCGCTGCAGGGCCGCCTCGGTCTCGTTGTCCACGTTGCTCGTTGCCTCGTCGAGGACAAGGACTGGAGAGTCCTTCAGGACCGCGCGGGCAATTGCGATCCTCTGCCTCTGCCCACCTGATAGGCGATGGCCGTCCTCCCCGATGTTGGTGCTCCATCCCTCAGGAAGCTCATCGATGAATCCGATGGCCTCTGCGATGCGTGCTGCCTCGAAGATCTCCTCCTCGGAGGCCTCTGGACGGCCATACAGCACGTTGTCCCTCACAGTCCCGGGAAACAGAGTCGTGGTCTGGCTGACGAGGGATATAGCCCCTCTCAGCGAGTCGAGCCTGAGTTCCCTGACGTCGTGACCATCCATTGTGACGCTTCCCTCGAGTGGGTCGTGGAACCTGAGCAGGAGTCGGACGAGGGTCGTCTTGCCAGAGCCGGTCGCCCCCACCAGTCCGACCGTCTTGCCGGCCGGTACGTCGAGGTCGATGCCCCTGAGCACGTCCTCCCTGCCTGGGTAGGTGAACTGGATGCCCTCGAACCTGATGTCTCCGTCGACCTCATCGAGGCCCGTCTCGCCCTCGACCACCCCCACCTCGGTGTCGAGGAGGTCGAGGACCCTGCTTGTCGATGCGAGAGCCCTCTGGTAGAGGTCGAATGTCTCCCCCAGCCTGGTGAGGGGCCAGAGCAGGCGCTGGGTGATGAACACGATCACGGAGTACTCTCCAAGACCGATCTTGCCCTCGAGGGCGTACTTCCCGCCCACCAGAAGGTTAGCCGTGAAGGCGAACAGGATGGCCATCCTGATCAGGGGGACGAAAGATGCGGAGAGTCGGATGGCAGACCTGTTGGCATCCCTGTACGACTGAGATGCCACGCTAACCCTCTGAGCCTCCCTCTCCTCCGCTGTGAACGACTTGATCGTGGTGATTCCGTGCAGGTTGTTGTTCAGGATTGCGTTCAGCTCGGCAACCTCCTTGCGCACCTCGGTGTAGCGAACCCCGATCCTCCTCTGGTAGAGGAACGAGCCCCCCACGATGATCGGTACCGGCAGTATCGCGAGAATTGCGACCTCGGGGGCGAGGGAGAACATGATCCCGCTGACGACTATCACCGTGGTCCCGACCTGCAGGAGGTCGTTGGCCCCGTGGTCGAGGAAACGCTCGAGTTGGTTCACGTCGTCGTTCATGATGGCCATGAGCCCGCCGGTGCTCTGCTCGGAGAACCACTGCATCTCGAGATCCTGGATGTGCCTGTAGGCATCCATCCTGAGTTCGTGCTGCGCCGTCTGGGCTAGATTCCTCCACAGGACCCCGTAGAAGTACTGGAAGAGCGACTCGAGGACCCAAATGGCCACTGTAATCCCAGCCAGTACCTGAAGCTGGACCCAAGGGTCGGTGTACCCGTATTCAGCTAGGAATGACTCCTCCTGCTGGTGGACCACGTCGATGGCCATCCCGATCAGGACGGGTGGCGCGAGGTCCCATATCTTGTTCAGGACCGAGCATATCGATGCTAGGATGATCGTCCCCCTATGATCACTCATCTGAGTCATGAGTCGGGCCAGAGGGTGACGTGCCTCGGACATGGTCTCCGCTAGAACTGGATGGCTTCAATCCTGCCCATGGGCCACCCTCTAAGAGAGGCACCATCTTTGCGCATTAGAGAAATAAACCCCATGCGCCCTCAGAGAGTATGGAGTCGCTAGCAGCATTCCTGATGATTGCCGACTTCACGCTTGCAATTTTTTTCGTAGTCCTGTTCCACTGGTTGCATCGCACTGGCAAGATCCCCATCTCCTACCTGTATGCATTCTGGATCGGAACACTGATCGGGTCGACTTGGGAATTCACATTCCTATTCCTCGGCCCGGAGTTCCTCCATGGGGCAGTGGAATGGCCATGGGGCCTGGATGGATGGCCTCGCAAGGTCTCCCATTCTATCTGGGATGGTGCCATCTTCATGTTCGGGGTCTACCTTTGCCATCGCTGGCTGGGTGAGGGCCTGTTCCAGGGGTTCGAACGCAAGGAGCTCGGCATCATGTCCGGCTGGGGGATCTTCCAGGAGCTGCTGGTGGAGTACCTGTTCAACGGCAGGGTATGGATATACGAGCCACTCTCTTGGAACCCTGTAATCATACCCACGGTACCCGGCTCCGCGCCGATGTCGCCGGGCTACACGTTGATCCCACAAGCAGTATGGGTGGTGGCTCCGGTGGTGTTCTACATCTGCTTCCTGTGGCTCGTGGAGAGATTCCCGGAAAGGAAGACTGTTTCATAATTTGGAACAGAGGCTAATGGCTGCTACCATTGTCCTAGGACGTCGTCCCACATCAGCATAGCTAACGCGTCTAGTCCGGTCGCCATCCCCGCCTCTAGGCCCGATCTCCCCCCGGATAGTTGGTAGAGCACGTCCACCCTGTCCGTGGGAGCGTGCTTCGGAGACTGCTCGCACGTGTCCCCAGTCTCCTGGATGAACTCGTGCATCCCCCTGAACCAGGTCGCAGGCCACCCGTGCATGATGAAGTTGTAATGGTCCGAGTTGCCCTTCGTATCATCGATCACCTGGACCCACTCCATCGGGTATGACAGATCGTTGTACAGCACCGAGCTCAGTCTGAACTGCAGGTCGGAGGCATTCTCCACCATTCCGTCGGTGACGTTGAGCCCCCTGTCCGAGTAGTAGGACCAGTCGTCCACTGGAGAGGTGAACAGGTAGAGGTGGTAGTAGTCCTCGTCGCATCCGCTCAGCTGGCTTGCGGTTTGGGTCTCGACGGGCCAGTTGAGCCCAAACATGTCTAGGTTGACGTAGGTGGCGATCTCCACGCCCTCAGGTAGGTTCTCCACGAAGTGCAGGCTCCCCATCCCTCCGCCCTCTGCAGACTCGCTGCCCTGCCACTCCTCGTAGTCCCACGCGGCAAACTTCCAGGTGTGCTCGGGTGTCCCGCCCCACTCCATCATCAGGCGGGCGAGCTCCAGGAGGGACGCGACTCCCGTGGCGTCGTCGTAGGCTCCCTCGGACGTACACCCGGGGTACTCGATGCCGATGACCACCTGCTGCGAGTAGCATATCGCGTCATAGTGGCCACCTACCACAACCCACGAATCCGGGTCTAATCCCTCGTAGGTCGCCACGTAGTTCCTGCAGTAGCCACACTCGGCGGTGGCGAACTCCTGGACCTCCACATCGTACCCTAGGTCGGCCATCCTCAACTCGATGAAGTCGCCCGCGTTGGCGTGGGCTACGGTGTCGATCTTGCGGTATCCGAAGTCGGCAAGCGCCTCTATGTCATCTACTACCGAAGATGGATTCGGCAATGAAGGAGGGGGCATCTGCTCGTCATCGGGATCGTCATCGTCCCCTGTAACGGAGACACCACCCCCAGAGAAGGCCCAGAATGAAGTTGCCATGACCATCATCGCCACAACGGAGATTCCAGAGACTACTCCAAGGAAGTTTTCCGTCAACAGATCCTTGAGAGCCATTGATTCCGGGTGTGGGAGGCAATAATTACAGTTACCGATTCAAAGATAGTCACAATGTTGCGACGCAGTCACTAGGGGATGTTTCTATTCCCCTAGGGAAGACCACAGCGACCACATCCCCAATGCCGCAGCCGCGAACCAAGCGATCTCAAGGATGAAGAATGCCCATTCGTCAATCAGGTATGCGCGTATGGCGAGCAGCCCAGAGCCCAGAGCCATCAGGCCCAGGTAGGGGGCCTCCTTGCTGTGCAGGATGTCACGGGTCTCCATGAAGAACGCACTCAGGATGAGAATCATCCCCATGTACGCGACCGCCTCGCTATGGGCGAGGTCTAGCATTGCGCCTAACACGTTTTGTCACCAACCCTCGAAGGTGCCGGGGGGCTGGAAGTAGACCAGTCGAGGCATGGCTGCTCCCCTGAGTCATTCTACTTGAATGGAGTCTCTGGGAACTAGCGGTTGTGCGTGGTGGATATGGAGCGGCTCTTGTACTCGGAGTAGTTGCCCGGCCAGACCACGATGCTTCCGTCCCCCTGCAGGTCCCAGATGGTGTCGCACACCTTATCCAGGAAGTACCGGTCGTGGCTGACTGTGATTATCCCGCCGTCGAACTCGCCCAGTGCCGTTTCCAGAGCCTCCTTTGCGTCCGTGTCGAGGTGGTTCGTCGGCTCGTCTAGGAGGAGCATGTTGTTCTCCTCCAGCAGGAGTCGGAGCAGAGCAATCCTGGCCCTCTCTCCGCCACTGAGCTTGCTGAGTGGCGTGGATACCATCTCCTTGGTGAACTGGAACTGCCCGAGCAGGGCCCGGAGGTCACCGTAGTCCATCCTCGGCTTGAGTCTGCGGACCTCCTCGGTGGGCGTTAGGTCGAAGTCGAGGGTCCTGTGATCCTGGTGGAAGTAGCCGATTTGCACCCCCGGGCTGATCTCGAGCTCTCCGGAGTCTAGCCCCAGGTCTCCAGTTATGAGGCGGAGCAGCGTCGTCTTTCCGACGCCGTTCGGGCCTATGACGCCGATCTTCTGGCCCCTCCTCACACTCACCCCGACATCCTCCAGTATCGGCCTAGTCAGTGATTCGAATGACAGGTTGGCATGCCGGAACTCCAGGACGTCCAGGCTGCTCTTCTCGGCAGACTGCAGATTGAACTTCAGGCTCTGTCGCTTCCTCGGCTTGATCGACTTGAGCCACTTCAGCTCCCTTTGGGCACGAGTGATCATGAAGTGCTTCTGGGAAACCGACTTGTCGAATTTGTTCGACCTCTTCATCGATTGCATGGCACCCTGCAGCCTCTTGATCTCCTTCTGCGTCTTCTCTATCCTGTCATTCAGGGTCTGGAGGAATATCTCCTTCTGCTTGAGGAATGATGTGTAGTTTCCCGGATATCCCTTGATGTGGGCGTCCTGTATCTCCACTATGTTGTTGCAGACCTTGTCTAGGAAGTAGCGGTCGTGGCTAACGATCATCAGTGCCCCCTCGAACCCGTTGAGGAATCTCTCCAGCCACTCCAGGGTGTTGAAGTCCAGGTGGTTCGTTGGCTCATCGAGGAAGAAGGCGTCGATCTGATCCAGCCCGACGAGCTGCCTAGCTAGGGCGACCTTGGCCCTCTCGCCTCCGGAGAGGGAGTTCAGAGGGACCTCCATTGAGTTCTGATCGAGGTTAAGGGCCTTCAGAATCTCAGTGGCGTGACCTGCTACGTCGCTCCCCCCGGAGCGAGCCATTAGGCTCTGCAGCTCCTGGTACCTTTCCATGGTGGGCTGCCAGTCCCCGTCGTAGAAGGAGGGTTCCTCCATCCTCCTCTCAATCTCGGATATCTCCTCCTCCAGCTCTAGGAACTGCCTTCCCTTGCGATTGAGCTCCTGGCCGAGGGTCGCCTCATCGTCTATGTCACGAACCTGAGTGAGGAATGCGAGCCTCAGGGCAGGTGCGAATTTGATGTCGCCTACGTCCTGGTCCTGGTTGCTGATGGTCCGCAGCAAGGTGGTCTTGCCCGATCCATTGTGACCGATGACTCCGATTCGATCGCCCTCGTCGACTCTGAGGTTGACCCCCTCGAGTACAGTGAGTGGCCCGAAGGCCCTGTGTACCTCTTCGAGTCGGATTAGCTCCCTTGCCACAGCCTTCGCGAGAGCCCCTCCTACAAGTAACCGATTACTCAATGAAGGTAGGATGATTAGAATGTGAATTAATCACCAGACATCTACCTGTCGAATCATCGCTGACTATGACCGGGGTTGGGCCTTCTTTGGGGGCCCTCTCCTCCCCCTACGCTTGTCCTTGTACTTGACTGGAGAGTTGCCATTGTTCTTGCCCTTGCGACGCCCGTTTCGGTGACCGTCACTGTTGCCGTCACTGTTGCCGTCACTGTTGCCGTTTCGATGGCCGTTTCGATGGCCGTTTCGATGGCCGTTTCGATGGCCGTTTCGATGGCCGTTTCGATGGCCGTTACTGTTGCCACCTTGGTTAGAGGACCTGGACTGGTTACTCTTCCTGGACCTTCGGGCCCTCTTGTTGTTCTTCGGCCCCCTTGAATTGCTGCCACCCCTGAATTTCACAGGAGGTGCCATGACGAACTCCCTCTCCTCGAGGATATCGACGTCGGGCTCGGTGAACCGGCACTTGATTCCAACGTCTTGCTGGATCCTCTTGTACTTCCTGTTCTGGGACCTCTGAACAAGGGAGACCACGGTGCCAGTCGATCCAGCCCTCGCTGTTCTTCCGCTTCGGTGCTTGTACGCCTTGCCGTCGTCCGGTGGGTCGAAGTGGATGACACAGTTGACGTCTGTAACGTCGATTCCACGTGAAGCGACGTCCGTAGCTATCAGAACCCGGGAACGCCCGGCGCTGAACTTCTGCATCGACCTGTCTCTCTGCTTCTGGTTCATCCCCCCATGTAGAGTGGTGAATGAAGTCCCTATCTCGCTCATCTCATCCCCTAGGCGATTAACTCCGGCCCTAGTTCGGCAGAAGATGATGCTACGTCCGCACTTCTCGGTGATGTAGGCCGAGAGATCGGCCTTCCCTCTGGAGTTGACCTTCCAGAATAGGTGCTGCATGCTATCCATGCTAATCTCCTCTGGGCCTATCCCTATCCTAGCTGGGTCAGTCTGGTATGCCGAGACTATCTCAGCGACATCGTCGTCTAGAGTGGCGCTGAAGAGTATCGTCTGCCTGTCTGGGCTGCACTTGTCTAGTATCGAGCAGACCGGTTCCATGAATCCCATGTCGGCCATCCTGTCGGCCTCGTCTAGGACCACAATGCCGACGTCATCCAGGCGGAGCGCGTTCCTGTCAAGAAGGTCGAGCAAGCGCCCTGGGCATGCCACGAGAACCTCGACTCCCTGTTTCAGACTCCTGAGTTGCCCCTTGTATGGAGTCCCGCCATAAACAGAAAGGACACCCATCCCAGATGTCCTGGCTAGAGGCTGCAGAACCTTGCGGATCTGCTCCGCCAGCTCCCGTGTTGGAGTCAGTATCAATGAGGTCGGCCTCTTCGACTTGGCCTCCTTGGTCCGGGAGATCAGTGGCAGACCGAAGGCCAGAGTCTTCCCCGATCCTGTCGGTGCCCTACAGCAAACGTCCCTTCCGAGCATTGCATCGGGAATCGCCTCTCGTTGAACCTCGAAGGGTTCCACTATGCCCTCTTCCCGCAAAACATCGACCAATACTGGCTCGACCCCTAAATCTGAAAATCGAACCAATCTGTTCCTCTAATCGGCCGCGCCCTCCGCACCCTATTTAGTATGGAGAGTAAGAAATAGGCCACTTTGGGGTGCAGTAACTGAATTTGGAATGAGCCGTGGGCTTCTGTTCACAGAGACTTCCTCTTAAGCTCGGAGAAAAGTTTGGGCGGGATCTCGCTCTCAACCCTCATCCTCCGGCCATTGGGGTGCTCGAATCTCAGAGAAGAAGCATGTAAGCAGAGTCGGTTCACGCTTGCCTTTCCACGGCCATAACGAGTGTCCCCTGATACCGGGCATCCCATGTCACTCATATGGAGCCTGATCTGTGCCCTTCTTCCTGTGTCGATCTTGATCCTTATCAGCGTGTGAATCGGTCCAGTCTGCTCGATGCTCCAGTTGGTTATTGCCTCCTTGCCCCCTCTCTCGCCCTCCTGGATTAGGCGGACTCGCTTGTCCTTCGTCTCCTTGACTCGAGCCCTCTGTACGCCGGACTCGGAGCTCGGCTTGCCGAACACGACGGCATGGTATATCCTCTCGATCGTGCGATCCTTGAACTGCCTCTGTAGCATGTCCTTGGCCCCCGTAGACTTTGCCAGAATCAGGCAACCCGAGGTCTCCCTGTCGAGCCGGTGAACGAGATGCACCCTAGTAGAGTGGTTCTTGGAAGCCCAGAGTAGCGCCCGATCGAACATGGTGTCTGCCTCTCCCCTGGGGGTGGCGACTGAGAGTAGTCCAGCGGGTTTGTTGACTACCAATATTTCGGAATCGTCGTACAGGACCTCTGGTTCGGGGATGCCATCCTCCTTCTTTGCTGGGCCATCGCCCTCCGAACGGGAAAGTGTCTCCACGATGGAACCCTTGTGGACGATCTCCTTGGCACGTGATGCCTTGTTCCCATCTACGAGGACCCGTCCGTGATCAATCATCCTCCGGAGCGAGTTCTTCTTGGCGGTTGGATGCAGGGCGGAGAGGACATCTATCAGATGCGCCTTCTCATCCGATTCTATCCTGGGGTTCGCCATGAGCCGGGCAGAAG
>Ga0208522_1000120_pt1 | contig 51147 bp, 41 predicted proteins | sample ETNtaG_25_FD_185763 | JGI IMG/M metagenome (GOLD analysis project Ga0208522, IMG submission 185763) | Marine microbial and viral communities from oxygen minimum zone, Eastern Pacific Ocean - ETNP201302SV86 (SPAdes) (version 2) | ecosystem: Environmental > Aquatic > Marine > Oceanic ... | reverse complement strand
AGCGCTGTCGCAGGAGGATCAATAGCCGAGACCGCAAATTGGTTTCTGCTTCAGTTTGGCATCTGGATTAACTTTGGGACAATTATGTGGCTAGGTACTGCGCTGTTTGTGTGGTCACTTGTTGCTAAAGGATATGCTAATGATATTCTCTTACAGGCCGCAGCCGTTGTAAGCCTTATAACAATGTTGACCTTTGTGAATACTCTTTTTAATATCAGCTTCACGAGTATGGCAAGTATTATGCCCATGTTTGTATCTATGATGATTACAACCTTTCTTAATAGTGTGTGGCAGATATTGGTTGGAAGAACTATGATGGACAGTTAGAATTATCATCTAACGCTTTTAAAAAACCCCGCTATATAGTGGGGTTTTTTATTTATGATAGTGTCGGTGTTAATGGTAAATATGAATTATTGATTCCAGTTAATTTTATTTCCGTGGACGTATGTGTCTAAGACTCTAATACTGCGTAAATCCTTTTTATCTGAGTCAAGAGGGTTTCTGTCGAGGATGACCAGGTCAGCATATTTACCCTCTTTTATTGAGCCTATTTTTTCATCCATTTTAATCTGCCACGCGGCATGAATTGTCAAAGCCTCGAGTCCCTGGTAGACACTAATTGAGTTTTGTTTTCCTAGAGTAGTTCCTTCTTTTGTTTTTCGATTGACTGCAGTGTGTAACAGGCTAAATGGATCACTAGGGAACATCGGCTGATCTGCATGCAGGGTGAACCTTAAAGAATTTTCTGCTGCTGATCTTATAGGAAGCATCCTATCAGCTCGAGACTTACCAATGATTTGGTTTTCTAGTGCGTCTCCATAGTAATACAAGTGGTTGATGTGAAAGCTTGGATGAATATTCAATCTGGACATTCTTTTGATGGACGTATTATCGATTAATATGCAGTGTTCTATCCTGTGTCTATAATCTTTTTCCGATAAAAATGACACACTCTCAAACGTTTCTAGTATTTCTCTGATTGCTATGTCCCCCTGTGCGTGTATCGCAATCTGCCAGCCCTCGGTCTGGTATTTTATTATGTGAGAGCTAAGCTGATTTTTTGTTAAGAGTGCCGCTCCGGAGTGGCCTGACGGAATATGCAGAACATTGTTTGTAAAATGATTGTCTAGGTAAGGCCTCTCAAGATACATAGAGCCAGTATATGGAGACCCATCATACCAAAATTTTATACCCATGATCTTAAAAAAATCATCTCCGTTCGTAATAGAGGAAGGCAAAAGGTGTTGGGCATCGTAGCGCACAAAAACAAAGTTTCTAACGGTATGTTTACGCTTTGGAAGGATTCCAATTAAAGCCAGAAGACGGTTCAAGAAGGTTGAGTTTTTTGACGATATATGTTGGTAGAGCTGGATCACTTTTTGATCAGAGGTGGTAATGCCCATGGATGTTATGCTTGTGTATCCGCTTTTTGCATATTCTTTCATGACCATTAAACTGTTTTCTTTTAGCCTGCTTATACCTATCGAGCTGAGGATTGTTTTCTTAAACGGCTCAAACGCAGCCTGTTCGGCTATGTAGCCAGTAAATTTTCCTGAGCTGTCTCTCTCGTAGTAGCTGTTATTATCTGGGTCGGGCGTGGATCGATCGATCCCTGATTCTTGAAATGCGAGAGAGTTCGCCCAGTACGAGTGTAGACTCTGGGATGCTATAAGCACCGGGTTATTAGGTGCGATAGAGTCTAGAAAGCTAATGTCTGGTGGTATAAGTCCAGGAACCAGCACCTGGTCAAAGCCTTTGCAAAGTATCCACTCGCCTGAATTGTACTCGGCCACTTTTTCAGTAAAATAATTCCACAGCTCATCTTTTGTGCTGTGGGTAAAACCACTTAGGTCGACCATATCATAGAGAAAAGCAGAGATGACGGGGTGGGTGTGGCTATCGATAAAGCCAGGCATCAGGGTTTTGCCTTCTAGGTCAATGACCAATGTAGATTGACGAATATTTTTGCTTACAAGATCATACTTGCCAATTGATTTGATAATACCGTTTTCAATATAGACCGCCTCAGGGTTTGGATGATCCCGGTCCATGGTGACAATAGGACCATTGTGAAATAACATGTTATCACCATCAGAAAAATCAAGACTAGCATCCGAAAGAAAAAGTGCCATAGTGAGCACAAACAATAGAAAATACGTTATTTTTGCTTTCGTGGTTGTTAACGATTTCATTAGCTAAATAGGATTATACAAAATATAACTGCCAATAGATAAGCGTTTTTAATTTTTATCCTAATTATAACATCAAGATTTCATAATCTTGTTAGTATCAGTAGATTATCCTTACCCATAAAGATGTACCAAAATAAAATCATGAAATTTTTATTAACGATATCTATCTGTATATCTGTTACCGCTTCAGCTCAGAGCTGGAAGGACCTTAAGGATATATCAAAAAAGGCAAAGTCTGAACTAAAAAAAGTAAAAAAACCCAAGATTTCTTTTACCCAAAAAGAGGCCGCACAGGCGCTTAAAGATGCGCTTAATATTGGCATAGAAAAGGGGGTTAGTATCCTCTCTGTTAAAAACGGTTACTATAAAAATAAAAAAGTAAAAATACCGTTTCCTCCGGACGCGAAAACCATATCAAAAAAGTTAAGAAAATTGGGAATGGGTAAAGAGGTAGACAAGGTAGTAAAAAGTATTAATCGTGCTGCTGAAGATGCCAGCGGCTCAGCCCTATCTATTTTTGTCAGTGCCATTAAAAAAATGTCTATTAAAGATGCCATAGGTATAGTAAAAGGTGACAGCACTGCTGGTACAGACTATCTTCAAGAAAAATCTAGCTCAGACTTAGAGCTTGCATTCAATCCTATCATAAAATCATCTCTTAAAAAAGTAGACGCAACCAAGCACTGGAAAAATGTAATTACCACATATAATAAAATTCCGATGGTTAAAAAGATGAAACCAAACCTGGATCTTTATGTTACGCAGCGGGCTATTCAGGGCCTTTTTTCTATTGTCGAGGAGGAGGAGATAAAAATCAGAGAGAATCCAAAAAAAAGGATAACCGGTTTGCTTAAAAAAGTTTTCGGTAGCTAGACCTTGTTTACGAGTGACTTTCTATAAAATCCTGAATCAGGTTGTGTATATGCTGTTGCTTGTTCATGGACATCCTGGTTTCATAAGAAAAATTACACCTACAGTTTGCATGAGGCGATGTCTCCCATAGTTCATCTTCTTTTAGGTCTGATACAGACCTAGCACCCAGTTTCATTTGTATGAGGCATTCTATACAGGTCTCCTCATCTGTGGGTCCATCTAAGACAACTTTGTCTCCATCGGTAAACATTTCCAGCTCACTGTTCCAATCTAGAGATTTTTCAATATCGTCAACAATGCGCTCTGCCTGTTCCTCGCCTAGACCAATATTATTCAAAAGACCATGGATAGCATTTTTAGTATCATTGTCCCAGTTTATTTTTTCTTGGCTCATGGTATACTCCTTTTTTAGGGCATTTATTATTCATCACTGGTGCAGTGTGACAGTAGTCTATATGGAGTATTTATATTCTTCTGCGATTCCTGAATCGTATAATTCGATTTTAGATTCACTAAGAGTGTTTCAGAAGGATTTTTCTAGTTTCAACCAAATGTATCAATAATCTTTTACTCAGTGCAAGGGTATTCGGATTATCTGGCAACGGTGTGTTTTTTGTTTTTGTGGTAAATGGTTAGATTTAAGAATGAGTATGCGCATAGCGTTTTTATTTTTATTTGGAAGTTTATTATTATCCGATAGTCCAAGGACTTCCGCGGAATACAAAATAATACAAAACAGCCTGCAGCGAGGCTGGAACACGTGGAACACGAGATCTGTTACTCAGTATGTGCTACTGCCACAAGGGTTTTCGATCAATATCGCATTTAAACAGCACTACTTTTTAGAAGAAAAATACCTGAGGGAAGTTCTTATTGGCCGAAGGTCAGAAAATGCAGAATACGTAAGGCCCGGAGCCCATACTCTTAATGGAAGCTATACTAGCCTAGGACTAAAGTGGGAAGAGGTAGACACAAAAATAAGTTCTGCCCATATTGATGATGATCTGGTTATTCTTATATCCCCTAACTCGATTCCAAAAAACAGGGTAAAGGTAATTCTGGAGACTGGGATGCTTTGGAACAGAAAAGGCACACTGCACAGAGACAAGAACTCCCTAACCGCAAGAACGCCAGGCAAGCTGGTGAAGGTGTACACCACCTCATCTATTGTTGATAGCGACCCTTATTTGGATATTAATACCCCATATATCAGTGTCTGGCTCAATGGTGAGATTGGGATATCTACCGGGAAACGACGTAGCCTGGATGAAATTAAAATAGCCATCCGGGCGCAGAAAAAAATTCTTGATCAGGAGGCGGACAAGTTTGGCACCCTGGCAGACGCATACATCGCGATACAAGCGGGTATCGCGTGGAACCTGATATATGAGCCTAAACATGATAGGGTCGTGTCTACCGTTGGCCGACTATGGAATGAAGAGTACGGCGGGTACTGTTTGTTTGGATGGGATAATTTTTTCCTTTCCTATGTCACCTCACTTTTCAGTAAGGATCTGGCATACTCAAACATTATTGACCACCTTCACGGAAAGACAGAGGGTGGGTTTATCCCGAATGATAATCGTGGTAACGGGAGCAAGTCTTTTGACAGGTCCCAGCCTCCGGTTGGGAGTATCATGGTTAAGGAGATATACAAGGCCTATCCAAGCGAATGGTTCTTAAGCGTCGCGTTTGATGATCTGTTAGATTGGAACCGTTGGTGGAAAACAGAGAGGGATAATGAGGGGCTATTAAGCTATGGCTCATCGCCAGCGTATAATCCGTTTCATGAGCCAGTTTTTGGGACAAAGACAGCAGCCGGTTACGAATCAGGAATGGACGACTCTCCGATGTATGAGGGAGTGCCCTATAATAAAGATAAAAAAACGTTGGAGCTGCAGGATGTTGGCCTGAATAGCTTGTACATTGCCGATTGTAAGGCGTTAGCAGAAATGGCCGGTATCTTAGGGAGAGATGATGAAAAAGATGAGCTTTTGGAAAGGGCTGAGAGCTTCTCATCTAATATGAATAGGCTGTGGAATGATGAGATTGGAATATTTCTCAACTATAGGACCGATCTTGATACTTTTTCTGAGCGCTTGTCACCAACAATTTTCTACCCTCTATTAGCAGAGATCGCTCCAAAGCAAAAATCAGTTCGCATTCTTGATCACTTTTATGATACGAACAAGTTCTATGGCAAGTGGATGCTGCCGTCTACGTCCAGAGACGACCCCTCATTTAAAAAACAACGATACTGGAAGGGCGCGATCTGGCCTCCTTTAAATTTTTTAACCTACTTAAGTCTGAGAAAGGCAAGGCACTATGGTGCATCTACCGAGCTTTCTGAGAAATCTCTTCATCTATTTTTAGAGGAGTGGTTTAGGAAAGGTTTTGTCAGCGAAAATTATTCATCTATCTCAGGAACGGGTGACGCGTCTAACCTATCATCTGACCGGTTTCACTCTTGGGGAACGCTTTTTGGTATCATGAGCTTTATGGAGAAAGGATACCTTCCTAGGACGGAGACCAGTCTGATAGAGCCGTAGAATTAGTTAAGCGAGTACTATAAAACAGATAATAGATAATTGAGAGGTTTTTTGTTTGTGTGCACTTTTATTAGATTCAGTGATAGTCTGGAGATATTATGAAGAAGCTTTTTATATTTTTTACTTTATTTATTATTGGCTGTACCTCAGAGGTGCCTCACAACATGGAAGAGGAATTGGCCTTTCGCTCAGACAGATGGATGAAAGGATCTGATTGGAGCGTTTTTTGGTATTCTTTTCAGTATAAGGTTTATAATGGGCCTGCTTACACTGCTCATAAAAATGGAGAGAAAAAAGAAAAGGGGCCTATTGTCAATGGTGCGAAGTCTGGTACCTGGTCTGGCTGGGACGATAAAGGCAATCTGATATTTAAAGGAAACTATTTAGAAGGTGCAGAGGACGGCATGTGGAAGGGCTATCATACCAATGGTGAGACGAAGTACGAGGGTAGATATAAAAATGGTAAACAAATAAATACCTGGAAGTACTACAATAAAAAAGGAAAAATGACCACAGAAGAAAAATATTTTACCTGTGATGAAAAGTGTGAAGATAGTCACTGGCCTCGGCCTTGTAAGAAGGAGGGAAAGGTAAAAACCTCAAAAGATTTCAAATAAGATAATAAATTATTTAGAATCTTGATGGCTCTGGTGGACGCCAGCCAGCTTAACATATTTTCTTGCCCACTTAATATTCTGCTCCATCACCTCTTCCGGTAGAGTTTTTACTACCTTCCCTGGTATGCCCACAACCAGTTCATGGGCCCCGACCTGCATATTTTCTTTTACCAGAGCGCCTGCTCCGACTACAGCTCCTTTTCCTATTGTTGCGCCGTTCATAATAACCGCTCCCATTCCGATTAGGGCTCCATCTTCGATCGTGCAGCCATGGATAATCGCATTGTGGCCAATGGTAACATCATTTCCTATGATCACGCCCTGGTCATTTTCCAGGTGTATCACACTATTATCCTGGACGTTTGTCCTTTCCCCGATAATAATCTGATTAATATCCGCCCGAGCTACCGTGTTATACCATACTGAGCTGTCTTTTTTTAGGATCACATCTCCAACTACGTGAGCCCCTGGCGCAATAAAGGCTGTCTCATGTATCTGCGGGTCTTTTATGGTGACACTGTCTCTTAATTCAGTCTTATCCATATTTTAATTCTAGGTCTTTTTATAAATATCTCAAAAAGATTAATCCACAATTGAACAAAATACTGATGGTATATTATTTTATCAAAAAAGGAGCATAATCATGAAAAAGGTAATGATTTTTATATGTATCGTTTCTATCACAATTGGTAACGATATGACAGATATTGAAAATCTGATTAATAAGCAGTGGAAAGCAAACAGTACTAAAAATTGGAAAGAGTATGTTTCTACGATGCACTCTGGAGGTACGATGAACGGTGACTCAAATGGATCTTTCTGGTATCGAATGGAAGCATCTGTAAAAGCAGCTACCGCAAACAATGCACCCAGCGACCGTTATAATTTTAAGCCAAGATATCTAGAGATAGATGTGCTGGTGCCAGGCAAGGCGGCAGTAGCATACTACTATCTGGTTGGGTCGTACACGATTAGAGGTGTAACCAAAAGTGATTATAGAACAAGAGTGAGCCAGGTGTTGGTAACAGAAAAAGGGCAGTGGAAGATTAAAGCGGGCCATTTTACACCATTACACAGTGGCAGTGGAATCCCTGACTGATTTTTTACTTTTTAATAAAAACCCCGCGATCTGCGGGGTTTTTTGTTTATGCATGATATGTTAGATTTGAGTTACTATGGCTGATTCGAAACGTAAACTTGCGGCAATTGTTTTTACTGATATTGTCGGTTTTACCAAGCTTTCCTCAGAGAATGGGAAATGAATATCTAACTCTAGATATTTTTTTATAAAGTATTTTTCTTTCTCTTTTATGATAAAACTAAAGCGTTTTTTACTAGAGTATCCTCCTGCCAGTCTTCATGCCATTGGTGCGATATACCTACTGCCATCTTTATTACTTTATTTTGTCTCTGAGGATCTGAAGTTTGCACTTTTGATAGAGGGCTCTACTTTTTTCGAGAGTCTGAAAAATATATGGCTTCCGTCTGCTGAATTCCTCAACGTGGGTGGTCTTTTTCGGCCGGTTGTATCCACGATAAATCTGATTGATTACTTTCTATGGGGCACTAACGCGTTTGGCTATCACCTTACCAATGCGCTAATACATCTGATCAATATCCAATTGGTCTATCAATTATCTCTGAGGCTGTTTAAGAGAGTAGATATTTCCTTCTTGTGCTCGATCGTATTTTTATTTCACCCGATTCTGGCAAACTCTGTCTATTGGATCAGCGGACGGACGGATATGTTCGCCTGCAGCTTTTACCTGCTCTCATTGATTATGACAGACAAATATCTGAAAGACTTAGATATAAGATATTTCATATTTTCCCAGATATCATTTTTTGCGGCTCTTCTTTCAAAAGAGATCAGCATTACTTTGCCTCTAGCTCAGGTGTGGATGATCTGGTACTATAAATACGAATCAGACGAAGATATTAGTCTAAGGCTAGTGCTTACCAGGTATATTGCATATAGCGCGCTTATGGTGGCACTATTCCTATCATACAGGCTATTTATTTTTGGCCAGAGCCCGCTTACGATTGATGATGTGTATAATATCGGAGGTTTCTATCATTTTTTCATCAACACGATCAAGGTAGTCTCATTTATGATTATACCATTTGGCCACCAGAGTTTTGAGATGCTGGTCTATGACTATAAGCTTTATCTGATCATAGTCTTGATCCCGGTCAGTATTCGGATTATCTATATGATCTATAATCATAGGAAAGATCTGGTTACAGAGATCATGCTTTGCGCGTTGCTATTCATAAGCGTTCTTCCGCTTTTTAAGCTGGCAATGAGGTGGTATATGTATATCCCCACGGTTTTCTTTTCATTTGTCTTGGTAAATATCATTTACTCGAAATGGGGTAGGGGGAATATCACAAGGACTGTGATCTTGATATATCTGGCTTTAAATATTTTTGGGGGATTGACCAACAACAAGATCTGGCTTGAAAATTCTCGCATAAACAGAGAGCTGGTGAGTCAGCTGGTAGATGAGATAGAAAAAGAAACCACAGCTGATACGTTTGTGATCCTAAATTTCCCTGCAAAAATTAATCGAACCGCAACATTTATCGCCGGCTTTGAGGATTTGATCAGTCTCAAGATCTCAGACCAAAATAAAACAGTGCTCAGGCCCGTAAACATTGTCCACCAGCTGGATATGTTTCCGACAGATATAAACCACGATGGAGATAATTTTATTATCAATGCTTGTGAGTCTAGCTCATACTGTTTGCTGGGAACAGACAGACAAAGGCTTGGACTGGGAACGCTTAGCCCGGGAGATATAATAGAGACTAGTGTTAGCGATATTCGTATTGAGAAGGTTAATCCCAGCGGCCAGGCTGTCAGGGTCTCGATGGCAATGCATGAAAAATATACAAAAGATGCTACTTTGTATTTCTACTTTGATGAAAGAGCCCGACAGTATAAAAAGTATACATTTTAATTATTATTTAATTATTATCTATTAATGTAAAGCTTTAATTAAAATTAATAAAATTATATAATAAAGTATTTTAAGAAGATACTTATTTTGGATTAAGTTTGTTTACTATTGACCAATCCTGTGTTAAATTAAACAATATATGTAAGGAGTAAGTTATGAGTCCACAGCTAGTTTTAACAGTAATTGGTGCCATTAATATTCTAATGGGAATAGCCATTTATATAGGAGCTGAGAATATTGTAACAAGTGGCGCCTTTAATGATGCCCTTATCAACTCCCAGTCTACTAAAGTAGGAACCTACATGCATGAGGCTCTCGCTGCTTTTATGATCTCGTTTGGATTTATTGCATTATTGAGCAGAGACATGGAAAACGCTCCAGCGAAAAAATTATTATTTGCAATAGGAGTGGCCTACGTAATCAACCTTGCGAGCGTGGTTCTACATGTTTTAAATCCAGAGGTTCATCCTCCGGTTCCAGCTGTGTTAATTACTTTGATCTTGGCGGCTGCAGCCTTTTATACATCTACAGTATCTGACTAAATTTGTATTATTCATTAATTATTTTTATTAAATCAGCGCTTAGACATAAAGGAGTTAATAATGAGAACTGTTAAAAAAATAGGTTTAATTGTTTTATTGTTTGTGACCTATAGCCATGCTCAGATAATGGTTATATCGCAGAATAAGGTAGTTTTTAATAAGATGAAAGAGTATCATGAGCTGAGCGAAAAATTTTGGAATCCAGTGTTTGACAAGCTAGTGGATGAGGGAAAACTTGATGAGGTAGGAACGTTGGGCCATGCATGGGGAGATGAGTGGAACGTGGTAGGCTATTATAAGGCTAAAGATATTGCATCTTTTGAGAAAGCCTGGTCAGAGGGTTATCAAGAATATGCAAAAAAGACCCCGCAAAATGTTCAAAACAAAATCCAGGCAATGATCATTGAGCATAAAGACAGTATCTACCAGCTAAAACACTCGCACTCTCGAAAATAAAATAATAATACTATTTTAGCTTATCTAAGGGCCCTGTATCAGGGCCCTTTTTTTATGCTTTAGACTATTGACACATAAAATATATTGTCCTTATATTTAATGAGACTAAGTCTCAATAGCAATAAGAATTAAGGATATTTATTACAGATTATTGACAATCGTGTGCTCTGATTCTATTTCTATATAAGTCCAAACTCAAAGATTAAGTTTCATCTTTGAATTGGTGCTCAGTTGTCAAAAAGAACATTCATATGGCAGAATTAATTATCGTATTTAGAGAGGTATTAGAGGGAGCACTGATTGTGGGCATCCTGTACACTTATTTAAATAAAACTGAGCAGCAGAGGGCAACCATCAGGCTCTGGCAGGGCGTTCTATTTGCGATTGGAGCTAGCGTAGTTGGGTCAATCCTATTTCAAATGTTTGCAGATGGGTTTAAGGGTCAGGCCGCAAAGCTATTTGAAGGTATCGTAATGATTGCTGCGGCAGCGATACTCGGTACGGTGATCATTTGGATGGCGAGAAACCGTAATATCGCCGAAGAATTAAAAGAAAAGGCAGACGAGGCTCTGTCAGGTGATAAAGTAGGATATGGGATATTTGCTCTATCCTTTATCTCAGTGTTTAGAGAAGGAATCGAAACAATATTATTTCTCTACGGGGTCATGATAAAGCAAGGAGGTCTGAATATTACTCTGGCTCTTGTTGGCGCTGTGCTAGGTGTTGGTGTCGCCTTTTTAATATTTGTTCAAGGGAAAAAGGTTCCGCTAAAAACTTTTTTTAATGTTACCTCGGTTCTTTTAATATTTGTTGCAGCGGGAATGTTTGCCTATGGTGTCCATGAGCTGGAGTCTGCTGGTATGATCAAAGACTATGGAAGAATTTGGGATATTAACCCTCCTAAGCTAGCAGACGGTTCCTACCCGCTATTTCATGATAAGGGATATATCGGGGGCCTGTTAAAAGGTCTTTTTGGATACAATGGAGATCCGAGCCTGATTGAGTTAGTATCGTGGATAGCTGTAGCCGGTGGACTTGGTTATGCTTGGAAAAAATTTGCAATAAACTAAAATGATAAAAGGAAATACTAGAATGAATAAAATCGTGATTACTCTACTCTTGGCTGGTTCACAACTCTTTTCGAGTACATATGTTGGTGTTGTAAAAGATGCTTCAACAGGGTCACCAATTGCTGATGCAAATATTATAATTAGTGGCAATGAAGAGATAGGATTGACAACAAATGAAAAAGGATTTTTCTCACTATACACAGATGAAGATAGTGTTATGATAAGCGTTGATGCGGTCGGATATACAAATTTCAATCAAAGCTATAGTGCCAATAAAGGTGATTTCATCTATGTGTCATTGGATAAAAAATCAATTGAACTTTCTCCGATTGAAGTTATTGCAGAGAGAAAAAGCTTAATAGGAGCTACCAAGAATTTTTTTAGAATAGCAGGTTCTTCGTCATTGATTTCAAAAGCGGAAGTGATTGAGTTTCATGATACAGATATAAACAGGGTTATATCTCAAGTCCCTGGAATTTACACGCAAGAAGAAGATGGGTATGGACTTCGTCCGAATATAGGGATGAGAGGAAGCGGACTAGAAAGAAGCGCAAAAATAAATATGATGGAGGATGGTATCCCCATCGCTCCTGCGCCGTATTCTTCTCCAGCAGCATATTATTCTCCAACAGCAGGGAGGATGGAATCTTTTGAGATAAGAAAAGGTTCTTCACAGGTAAAGTATGGCCCTCATTCAACTGGTGGTGCGATCAACTATATATCGGCATCAATACCAGATCAATTAAAGTTCCAGGGTATAATCTCTACAGGTAGTTTTGGAACTAGGCTGGGCAAGTTTAAGACAGGTGTATCTAGTAAGAATTATGGTATAATGTTTCAGACTTTATTAGATAAAACAGATGGATTCAAAGTTTTGGATGGTGGCGGTGACACAGGGTTTACCAAAAATGATTATCTTTTCAAAGCAAGAGTTAATACAGATAATGAATTTGCAGCTGCCGAACTAAAAATAAGTCAGACTAATGAGATTAGTAATGAGACCTATCTTGGGCTTATTCGTTCGGACTTTACAAAAGATTCTTTTAGGAGATATAGAGCATCTCAAAAGGATCAAATGTCTGCTGATCATAACCAAATTTCTCTGACAGGCGCTATCAAACTGTTTGGAAATTCTGATATTACCACAACCTTTTATCAGAATAATTTTCACAGAAACTGGTATAAGCTAAACAAAGTAGGTGGCCAAAGTATTGGCTCAATTCTTTCTGGAGATGAGTCGGGTGAAAGCTACCAACTACTTTTTGCTCAAAATACGGATAATGATGTTTATGATATTAAAGCAAATAACAGAGACTATATATCACAAGGAATCCAGTCTGTTTTTAGATCAGATTTCAAAGTTAAAAATATGAACAATAGTCTAATGTTTGGTCTCAGAATCCATTATGATGAAATGGACAGGTTTCAGTGGTCAGATCTTTATAAAATGGAAAATAGTAATCTTTTGATCACAACGGCTGGTACACAGGGTATTGGAAGTAAAAATAACAGGCTCTATACTGCCAACGCTAAATCATTATTTATTGAAAATGAGATAAAAATCAATAATACCATTATTACGGCTGGTAGTCGGTTTGAATCAATTGATCTTCAAAGAAATGATTGGGGTTCTGATATAGACAGAGATTCAGTTGCAAGCTCAATCAAAACAGCTGGGATAAATGTAATAGTTCCAGGGATCGGCATATCTTATCTGGTAAAAGAAGGGCTTAATATCTTTGGCGGCGTTCATGCTGGGTTTTCTCCACCAGGGCCAGGCATTGATGATGAGGATGATATTCTTCCAGAAGAGAGTGTTAATTCTGAGCTGGGGATAAGATATAACAATGGGCTTAACTCCTTTGAGCTTCTGTATTTTTATAATGATTATAAAAATTTATTAGGAGAGGATACAGAGTCTACAGGGTCGGGAACTTATGCACAGTTTAACGGGGGAAAAGTTTTGATTAATGGGCTTGAGTTTTCATTAAACAAAATGTATGTACTGCAAAATATTGTGTTTCCTATTTCAATGAGCTATACTTACACAGATGCAAAATTTTTAAATGCTTTCGACAGTGATTTTGATCCTTGGGGTAATGTTAGTGTCAATGATGAGTTGCCATACATACCAAAAAATATGTTTCATCTAAGACTTGGTTTCGAGCTGAAGAAATTAAAATTGTATTCTCGATTTAAACACGTTGCCAAGACTAGAACAATCGCTGGCCAGGGAGACTTAGATCCGTTACATAGTACGGATCAGATTAATGTTGTTGATCTTGTTTTAAAATATGATATAAATCAAAACTTTATGATTGAGTCGAAGATACTAAACTTATTTGATAATAAGTCAATCGTTGCTTCACGTCCAGCTGGTGTTAGACCAAATATGCCAAGGAGCATAAATCTTGCGTTCCTTTTTGATTTTTAATATTCTTTTAGTATCTCTGTTAATATTTGTTGGATGCGGGATTAAAAATTTTGTCTCTGAAAGAGATGGTTTTGTCCAGAAGCTTGAAGCTCTGAAGTTTTTGAGTGACTACCACCACCAGCTTCATATTATGATAGGTGAGGAGGAAGGCGATGGAGACCAAGCATTTAATGAATTTTCTAGTGCAATAAGCAAATTCAACAATCCTGAGCTTATTCCTGTAGTCTATTCCCTTGATAGAATTAAGCGATTTAGCGTTGGCTCTGAATCTGTCATGAGATTGGATTATTTGATAGACTATTATCAGTCAGGATTATCGCTCCAGGTTGAGGCAATATTGCGTGGCCACGGCTACCTGAAGACCTTTCCAATTGACTCTGCTTTGTTTATCTATGACAAATTGCAAGCAGACTCATAGAAAAAAATTAACAAACACATATAAAATCTAGAGCACTATATTGTAATTTTGTTTGATGTATATTTCAAGCATGAGAAGATTAACAATATTTTTTTCATTGTTTTTATTGTGGTCTTGCGAGGATGATAAGGGTGACAAGTCTGATCCAGAGGTTTCTATTATTTCACCAGCTAGTGGAACTACTGTATACGAGATTGTCACTATTACCTGTGAGGCTACAGATAATAAAGAGATTGATTTTGTTCAATTTTTCGTGAACGATAGTTTAGACAGTTTTCTTGTTTCTACGGAGCCATATATCTTTGAGTGGAACACAAATAATTTGGAAAATGGTACCTATTCGATAAAGGCGATAGCCCAAGATGCCAGCGGAAACTCTGCAGAAAGTAGTCCCATAAGCCTGACTGTTGATAATTCATTGTCTGTCCCTAATAGCGTGGAAATTGAAAATATTAGCTATAGTCTGAGTCTGATGACGATTCGATTTAGACAGTCTACTGAAGATGATTTCAAGAGCTATAGTATCCTTGTATCTGGATCTTCTGACAGCAGTAACATGGTTGAGATCGGAAACATTACTGAAAAGTCGGACACAGTTTTTACTACCTCTGATTTTAATCCAACGCAGCAGTCCTGGTATTTTGTAATGGTTACTGATGTTTATGGGTATTCAGTATTAAGCGATGGTTACAGCGTATTAGACAGCCACCCAACTGTTCCGGTTTTAAAGGTTCCAAGGTATAATAATGGTGTACTAAGGTTCGCATGGTCGATCAGTCCAGATGATGACTTTCTGAAGTACCATCTTTATTCATCAACCTCTAGTGATATGTTTGGAAAAACGATTATTGTAACTAACAATGTTAAGAATGATACGACTCACTCGTTTGTTCTTAATCTAACAGATCCTCTAGAATATTATCAGATTATTGTAGAAGATAAATGGGGATTTTTTAGTGAGAGCAGTATTGTCCAGGCTGAGATGCCATTTACTATGATTAAAAACTACGGCGGTAATCAGGACGATCGTGGCTATGCGGTTCAGCAAACATCAGATGGTGGATATGTGATCGTTGGTTCATCGACCTCTTACGGTGCCGGGGGCTCTGATTTATGGATCTTGAAGGTAGATGCGTCAGGAGAATTTACTTGGTCCAAAACATATGGCGGCCAGGGGAATGATGTTGGCAAGGATATTGTTCAGACCTCAGACGGAGGATATATTATCACTGGCTATACCAGGTCATTTAGTTCTGGGGGTGACATGGATCTCTGGCTGATTAAGACCGATTCCAATGGTGAAAGCTGTTTATATAATGATGGAGGTACCTGTACACAGAATTCTTCAAAGTGGGTTAAATCTTTTGGCACAAGCGGGAATGATTATGGAAACTCGGTTAAGGAAACCTCAGAGGGAGACTTTATTGTTGCAGGTAAAAGTGGAAGAATACCCTCCGTTTTTGTGGTAAAAACAAATTCTCTTGGTGAAAAAATATGGGAAAATTTATATGGCACAGGTCCTGGTGATAGAGGACAGTATATCATAGAAAGACAAGACCTTGGATTTTTAATTGTTGGCAAAGAAAATCCAAACAATGCTGACGATAATCTTTGCCTTATCAATATTGACACGGATGGTTCAGAGGTTTGGCACAGTCTCTATGGTGGCGGGAACTCAGATGGTGGTAACCACGTAAGTGAAGTATCAGGCGGCGGGTTTATTATAGCAGGATCTTCAAGATCATATGGTAATGGAAACTGGGATGATATGTGGCTGGTTAAAACGAGTACTGGAGGTTCCATGGAGTGGCAAAAAACATATGGAGGCAACTATACAGAGATCGGGAATTATGTGCATGAAAAAATTGGTGGAGGATATATTATTACGGGATCTACAGAGTCTATTGGACAGGGTTTGTACGATATATGGGTTGTAAGCACTGACTATACCGGGAATGAGATTTATAGCCAGACTTTTGGCGGCATTATGGATGATAAAGCACTCAGAGGTTCGAAGTCAGATAATGGGGAACTGCTCGTTATTGGGTACACGAACTCGTTCGGTAACGGTGAAGATGACGTACTATTCATTAAGATAGATCCAAATTATCAGCCTTAATGACCAGGTCTTCTATATTATTTTTAATAATAGTTTTTCTATTTAGTGGATGTATTGGACCGTTTAAAAAACAACCAATGCCAGAGCCAGCTCCTGAGCCGGTGGTTGTTATGGCACCTACTGTTTCAATAAAGTGGGACAAGATTAGCGCGGTATACTCGGATAAGTCTCAGATAAGAGAGCTACTTGGTTCACCTGATTTTATTGATAAGCATAAAACAGGAGAGGACTGGTACTATAGCTATATACGAAGTACTGACTTTTCTGTGATTAGTTTCCCCGTGTCTGGTCACCTTATAGACCATGCGCAATATGTAAAACGCCCAGAGTGGAAATAATTTTATTAGGTTTATCCAAGATTTTGTATTTTTTGTGGTTATTAAATAAGGTTTGAGAGAAAAATATGTTTAAAATAAATAAAATTTTCATCTGTGGTATTTTATTATCATTCTCGGCCGCTGATTCTATTGAGCTGTCTAGCGGATTTTATCATAGTCCTATTAACAAAGACTCTATTGTTGTAGACTCGAATAATGATAGAGTAGAACTAGAATTATCCACTGGTTCGAAATTGAGATTTGACTCTGTGAATGGTAAATATATAATGCAAAACCTATCCGGCGATGGATACACAGCGCTCAGAGTTTTATCTGATGGTAAATTTCAAGTTTATTATGACCATCAAGATGCTACAGGGACATCCGTAAATACGTATGAACTATATAAGCGCCCTGGCGTATTAAATAAGATTATTGCTGCGTTAGTCGCTAGCGCACTATTGTTTTCTGTTTTTCAGTTCTATTTGAAGCTGAATAAGGTATGGAAGCGCAGAAAAATCTTAGAGGTTGCAAATAGTATTTCCATCGTTGCCTCGCTATTGGGCTTCGCGACTCTCGTACCATTTTTATTAAATAGCATTTTGATCAGTGCAGACTACCCGTCAGCAGTGAAATATGTTCTTGGTCTGATTCTCGCAACAGTGTTTACACTTATCAGCATGGGATATTTTGTTGATGAGAATCGTGATAAAAATTTCTTTAGACTGCTGCTTGATGCGCTGGGAGCTGAAAAGAGTGAGTCAACAGACTTACTAAGTGCGATGCTTCGACCTCATGGTGCTACTAAGATCATTGAGATTCTAACTCAGTTGGCTGCGATCGATGATGACATCGCCCAGGAAGAGGTAGACCTGATAAATGAGTTTGCAGAAAGATGGCGGATTAAGATTCCTGATATAAAAATTGGTAAGCCTGAGAAGGTTACAAATCTGCTTGATTTAAAAGACCTTGTTCAGTCTTATCTGGATGAAAAGCCTGATGTTGAGGTGGCACAAAATCTGGTAGACCTTATTAACATGATGGCAGAGGCCGATGACGAGGTCACAGAAGAAGAGGCAATGGCAGTTGGTGAATTTACTGGTATGATAGCCCACTACGTAAGCCAAGAAGAGGGCGGATCAATTGACGCGTTTGAGGTTGTTATTGTTCCTCAGAATGATGAGCAAACGGATGCAGTAAGGGAGCTTATTCCAAACATTGATTCCGTAAAAAAACGTGGCGGAATTATTTTTATAGTTGGAACCTTCTACTCGGAAGATTATGCTAACGCGGTTTGTTCTAAGTATATCTCTTTAGGCTTATTTACAAACTCTCTAAAAGTAAAAATCGAATCGTAAACTGTTTCTAGTTGTTTTCGCTCATTAGCTCTGGAGCGTTTTGTTTGAGGTATAGTATTGCGTCTTCATCCGTAAGAATTTTTGCTCTAGTTGGTCTGTTTTCATTTTCTACGGCGAGAAAGATAAGTCTTGTGCTCTTGTCATTCATAAAATATCCCAAGAGGTGATCACCTGATAGCGTGGTCGTGCCAAAAATCTCTTTTAAATCTATTTTTATATTTCCTATCCCATTATAGGACCTGTAGATAATTTCTGAACAGGTTTGTTTTTCTCCGTTTTCTAAGTCAAAGTCAAAATCGTAGTCCATGCCAAGATACGAATAAAGGTTGCCCATAATAGTTTGAATATCATTATCACTTAGACTGGGTCTTAGCACAATCATCCTGTTTGCATATCCATTTAAATAGTTTTCTAGGTGAGTTGTCCTGACACCTTCTGAGTTTGCTTCTATAATATTATGGTCGGGATTTATTAGCTTTTCTTGGCTTGGCTTCATACGAATACCTGATAAATATTCATTCTTCTTTTTGTTCTGAATTCCGGTATATGTTAGAGCATGTTTAAAATATCCTGGCAAGAAAATATTGCTTAGATATCCGCTGCTAAAGGTTAGTATTATGTCGCCTGGTTTTAGTGACCTTTTTACCATTTTTTTCTGCCTGCGACTAAATTTTATGCCATCAATAAGCGGCATTCTAACGTCTGCGGTAAGTGTAAACAAAAACTCCTGGATTGCCTTGAGTTGACTGCCTGCAGCGTCGATCATTTCGTTGACTGTTTCTTCAATCGTGGTGACCTGCATGATATCTGCTGCCTCTAGAGGAAGTATTGTATATTGGTCTAAAATAGTATTTTTCTGGGTAACGTATACAGAACTGAGTTCTGTTGTCCATTTTATTAACTCTGTTATGATCGAAGAAAACTCGGATGTATTATAAAGGTTTTTATTTTCTTCTAGTTGTCGTTGGTAGAACTCATGCGCTATATCGAGACTGTTTAAATAGTCTGGATTTGTGATATTGCTCATTATGTAGTCTAGTCCGCCACCTTTGATTTCGGTTCTTGGGTATTCTTCATTGAGTTTGTCAATCAGCAGTTGATTATTTGCGGTATATAAAATAAGCTCAGCGCTATATTTATAGATGGTAAGCGTAGCACAATATCCAAGTATAAATGCTTGGACATTATTTTTTTTGTATTTCGATCGATTCGAGAAATCTTTATAGGCATTTACAATATCAACCAGCGATCTGGTACACAGGGTATAGCGAAAATAAAGCGCCTCTATTTCATCATATTGTTTATTCGTAAAATACTCATTGTTTTCTTTATTGATAGGCCTGATTTTTGAAAGCTCGGTAATGGTTTTATTAAGGACAGCGTCAAATGTCTTAATATGGTTAAAATCATCTTCCGGTGTCCATCGTTGAGCAGAGAGAAACATGAAAGCAAACGTGAATAATATTAATCTTTTTGGAAAACGTGTGGTCATAAAGAAGCTCTATTATTAAAGAATCTAGTTATAATTCTTTTAGATCTTTAAGCAGCTGCTGAAGCATTTCTTTGGCATCACCAAAAACCATAATAGAGTTATCATAGCCGAAGAGCTCGTTCTGAACCCCGGCAAAGCCGGTGTTCATTGTACGTTTATTGATAATCACTGTTTGAGATTTATCAACGTTAAGAATCGGCATCCCATAGATAGGAGAGGATGCATCATGCCTTGCCGCTGGGTTTACCACATCATTCGCGCCAAGAACCAGTGCAACGTCACAGTCTTCAAACTCATTATTGACCTCATCAAGGTCTTTTAGTTGGTCATAGGGCACGTTTGCCTCTGCCAGCAATACGTTCATGTGGCCAGGCATTCTTCCTGCAACAGGGTGTATCGCGTATAACACTTTTTTCCCTTTACCAGACAGATAGTCTGCGACCTCGCGAACTGCGTGTTGTGCCTGGGCAACGGCTAGCCCATAGCCTGGGACAACAATAATTTTTTCAGCTGTATCAAATATCATTGCTGCTTCTTCAGTGGAATAGCTCTTGATATTGATCTCTTTTGCATCGCCATCAGACCCTGTATCTTGCTCTAGACCGACCGCACCAAATATTACATTCGTAAGAGACCTGTTCATTCCCTTGCACATGATATTGGTTAAGATCAACCCAGACGCGCCAACGAGAGCGCCTGAAATTATAAGTGCGTTGTTGTCTAACACAAATCCTGTAGATGCTGCTGCAATTCCTGAGTATGAGTTTAACAGAGAGATGACAACGGGCATGTCCGCTCCTCCAATTGGGATAGTCAGGGTAATGCCGATGACAGCAGACATAGCAATAAGCAGGTAAAAGTAATTTAAATCATTTGGGAACAGAACTATATACACAGCTAAACCCATAATGGAAGATGCAATCAGTCCATTTAATAATTGTTGTCCAGGGAATACAATCGGCTTGCCGCTTACAAACCCTTGCAACTTTCCAAAAGCAATAAAGCTACCTGTAAATGTTAGTGTGCCCACAAACACCGATAGTGAAATAGTAGACAGATTGAATATGGATAGTGAATCACTGGGGTTTACAAACTCTGCTGCGGCAACGAGAGCGGATGCGATACCGCCAAAGCCATTAAACATTGCAACCATTTGAGGCATTTGGGTCATTTCAACTCTCATTGCAAAGAAGGCACCAATAATTGCACCTATAATAATTCCTATGCCAATCAGTTCATAGCTAAGGCTGTTACTTATAACTAGGGTTGTGACAATAGCGATAAGCATCCCCATTGAGGCAATAAGGTTCCCACTTCGAGCGGTTCTTGGGTGGCTGAGTCTTTTTATTCCAAAAATAAATAAAACAGAAGAGAGTACGTAGAATATGTTTTCCCAGTGCATATATCTTTATTTCTTTCTGAACATTTTTAACATTCTGTCGGTTACCATAAAACCGCCGACAACATTTACGGTAGCAAAAATCACAGAGGCAAGGCCCAACCATGTACCATAGTGTCCACCAATTTTTGTTGAGATTATCGCACCAACTATGGCGATTCCTGATATCGCATTCGAGCCGCTCATTAACGGTGTGTGCAATGTAGGCGGAACCTTTGTGATGATCTCTATGCCAACAAATACTGCAAGAATAAATACGGTGATAATATTAATATCCATTTACTGACCCTCTATAATTTTCTTGGTTGCCTCATGGGTAATAACACCATCATGGGTGTAGGTTGATCCTGAGATGATTTCATCGTCCATGTCAATGTTTAGACCCGAATCATTTGTCATGTAGGTAACCAGAGCTGCTATATTTTTCGCATATAATTCACTCGCATGGACAGGCATCGTAGCAGGTATGTTTGAGGTTCCATCAATAATGACCTTGTTATGATTAACAATCGTATCTTTTTCAGTGAGCTCACAGTTGCCACCATTTTCCGCGGCGAGGTCCATGATAATCGAACCAGGTTTCATGATTTCTACAACATCCTTGCTAATTAATATTGGTGCTTTTCTGCCTGGTATGAGCGCAGTGGTTATGACCATGTTAGCCTGAGATATGTGTTCACGTATCAGCTCTTGCTGTTTTTGTTTATACTCATCAGAGGTTTCTTTTGCGTATCCACCTTCTCCGACACCATCATCAGAATCTGATTCAACCTCAACAAATTTTGCGCCAAGTGACTCAACCTGCTCTTTTACCTCTGGACGAACGTCAAACGCTTCGACCTGTGCGCCTAGTCTTTTTGCGGTGGCTATCGCTTGCAAGCCAGCGACACCTGCTCCTAGAATCAATACCTTTGCGGGTCTTATTGTTCCGGCGGCGGTCATAAGAAGCGGCATGTATACTCCCATGTGAACAGATCCCATTAGAACAGACTTATATCCTGCGATATTTGCCTGAGAGGATAGCGCATCCATTTTTTGTGCCAAAGTAGTTCTTGGAACAAGGTGCATTGACAGTCCAGTGACACCAGCCTCAGACATCGCCATCACCTTTTCGGTGTCAATCGTAGGCTGGAAAAATGAAATACAAACTGTTCCCTTTGCCATTAGGCTTATCTCTTGTTTGCTAGGGGGTGTTACTTTTATAATGATATCTGCCCCATTAAAAAGCTCTTCTTTTGATGAGATTATTTCAGCGTCAACATTTTGGTAGTCATTATCACTGAAAAAAGAATTGTCTCCCGCTCCTGACTCTATTTTTATGGTATATCCTGCTTTAATAAGCTCGGCCGCGGAGTGCGGCGTTGTGGACACGCGAGCCTCATTTGTATCTGTTTCTCTAGGGACGGCGATTATCATATACAATTATTCATTAATCGATGCGGAAGTTAGTAAAAAAATTTGTATGAACAATTCTCTAAGAGTTAAAAATATTTATTTAAATTCATGTCCTTTGTACATGAAATTTATAATTACATTATTATTTTTTAACCTATTTACGATTGTTGGATATTCAGCAACTCTGACCGTTCCTGAACAATACAGCAGCATACAGTCTGCTATCAATGCGTCATCTGATCAGGACACGGTATTGGTCTCCCCGGGTTTTTATCAGGAAAATATTAGCTTCAGCGGAAAGGATATTGTTGTTATCTCTACCTATATAATTGATCAAGATTCATTGGTGATTGGATCTACTATTATTGACGGAAATAATAATGGCTCTGTCGCATTATTTAATAATGGAGAGAGTCACTCAGCTGTGTTGCAGGGGTTCACGCTTCAAAATGGAAATGGTAACTATGCTGATCCTGATGAGAATGGAACCTTTTATACGTATGGGGGTGGTATTTACTGTAAGGGCTCAAGTCCCATTTTAAAGGACCTGGTGGTTACAAACAATACCGGAGATGAGGGCGGCGGTGGCGGTATCTTTTGCTACGAGGCATCGCCGATTATCACAGGTTGTTTTATTACGAATAATACAACGAATGATGTTGGCGGTGGACTATACGCTAGAAACGAATCTAGCCTGGTAATCAATAACACAGTCTTTATTGGCAATGAGGCCGATCTAGGAGCGGGCTGTTATCTAAAAAGCGAGTCAGAACCTTCTTTAACAAATGTAGACTTCGTGTCAAATGTTGCTGCAAACTCAGGGGGAGGCATCGTACTAAAGGATAATGCGGATGCTATAATGGACCATGTTACCCTTGTGGATAATATTGCCGAGGGGCTTGGTGGAGGAATATACATAAATAATGCTGACCCATCTTTAGACTATGCCTTAGTATCATCCAATGTATCTAGCGCGGGTGGCGGGGTCTATATTCGCAATAATTCTGACCCTATTTTTAATCACACAACTGTCGCATACAATACCTCTGGATTTGAAGGCAGCGGGATTTATCTAAGAGACAATTCAAATTTATTGGTGACAAATAGTGTTTTATGGGGAAACGGCAACAATCAGGTATACTTCCGAGATAGTGGGGATGATGTATCGTTAAATATTTCTTATAGTCTTGTGGAAAATGGTCAGAGCGGGATAGATGTCAATAATAATGGCTATCTAGACTGGGGACTTGGCATGCTCCAGAGTGACCCTTATTTTTGCAATGGTCAAGGCGGGATTTTCAGTCTACGCGAGAACTCTCCGTGCATCAACGCGGGTGATGATGGTGAGTTTATTGGCTGCTTTAGCGTTGGTTGTGGGCCTATAAATACTGGCCCAGTCTGGTACGTTGGCGAACTCGGAAATGATTCAAGTGACGGCTCCATTGAGACACCATTTTCCACTATCCAGAGGGCTGTAGATGCTTGTGCAAATGGAGACACGATCAGGCTCAGTCCTGGTAATTATATTGAGTCGGCGGATTTTAATGCAAAGGATATTGTTCTTGAGTCTCGGGCATATGAGTTAATAGACCTCGTGCTAATTAGTCAGACGGTGATATCTCCGGGCGTGCAAGGAGGCTCTTGTATGGAGCTCATAGGACAGGACGCGGCCAATCTAGAAATAAAAGGAATTACCTTCTCAGGCGGTCAGAGTCAGATTGGTGGTGGCATCTATGTTGAAAACTCTTCCCCCAAACTGACTGGCGTCATTGTTGAAAATAATACTGCTGAGGTTGGAGGAGGAATTTATTTTAATAATGCTGATGTAGAACTTGATCATGTTATCATCAGAAATAACGGATCAAACTTTGGTGGCGGTCTCTATGCGACCGGGTCAATCATTAGACTCTCGAGCGTTTCCATTGATTCTAACATCGCATACTGGGGCGCGGGGCTATATTCTGAAAATTCTAACATTGAAATTGAAACAACCAACCTAAGATTTAATCATGCCTACATAGAGGGAGGCGGGATATATCAAAATGGAAATAGTGTGACCATATCAGAGACTGCTATTACGAGCAATGAGGGCCTGGATTTTGGAGGAGCCCTGGTCTGTTATATGGGCATTATGGATATTGATAGATGCACCATCGCTGGTAATAATGCAAACTATGGATCTGCTTTCAATCTTAGAGAGGCGGTTGTTACTCTGTCAAACTCTATTGTATGGGAGAATGGAGAGAACACGGTCTACTCATCGTCTGGGAGTCAGGCAAGTATGGTGGACATTGGTTATACCAATTTTTATGGTGGAGAAAATTACTTATCGTCAAGCCCGAGCATTATTCTAGAATGGGGTGAGGGCAACCTAAATATAGATCCGCTATTTTGTAATCCTGATGGTAATGATTTTGCATTACAACAGGGTTCGGCTTGTCTATCAGCGAGTGATACATTTGAATCGATTGGTGCGTTTAGTGGTGATTGTGGACAGCAGCTAATGATTGACCAAGAACTTCTGCCAATAGGGTTTACGCTCTATCAAAATTATCCAAACCCATTCAATCCAGTTACAAGTATTCAATACATGGTAAATGATCCGGGGCCAGTGAAAATCTCTGTATTTTCTTTATCAGGCAGGTGGGTCATAGACTTAGTCCAAGCTCACCATGCTATAGGAAAATATTCTACGACTTGGAACGGAGAAGATCACTTAGGAAACCAGGTTTCGTCTGGTGTCTATGTATATAGGTCAAGATTAAATAATCAGGTTAATAGCCGAAAAATGATTTTGGCAAAATAGTGAACTATGCCAATTCTTATTATAGATCAAATAAAAATCTAACTTTATCTTCTTTAATCCCGTTTTGTAGCTATATTTAGGGTCAAAGGACAGGAATAATAGTGAGTACAAATCAATATATTATATATACCGTGCTTATGTTATATGGTAGTCTTAGTGCTACAAATCTTGGTGATTTTGCAGGGTATTGGGAAGGGACAGAGTCTTTATCTAGTTCGACAATGAGCTTTGAGGGAAGAGAAGTATATATATCCCTCAGGCACAATGCTAGTCTAGACGAGAACCTTCTTTATAATTCTAACTCAGATTTTATCTACAATGGCTATCTTGACTGGGCAGCACACTATTTCACCTATAACAAATCAGAGAATCAGGTTACTTTTGGGAGAAGATTTACCACCCCTTTAGGCATACTTGGTACTCAGGAATTAGTATATAATATCTTAGAAGTTGATGGTAGTAGAATCTCTCTTGAGTTTGTCTCGGAGGATGGGCTAACTATACATACCCTAAGTATAAGCCTGACCACACTCTCAAGTGAGTCAAACATATACCCAGACAAAACAGAACTTGGGCCAAACTATCCTAATCCATTTAATCCATCCACTTCAATACCATTTAGACTTGTAGACAATGGACACACGAGACTGAGTATTTATAATTCTAAAGGAATTCTGGTCAAAGATATTCAAAATGGTTTTCTACAGTCAGGACATTATTTGTTTAGTTGGAACGGTACCAATACTAACAATGTCGGCGTTAGTGCAGGAGTATATTTTTATCAATTGTATCAGGGTAACAAAACCATAGCAACAAGAAAAATGATCCTACTTAAATAGCGATATTTCCACATATCACACACTTATTTATCCGTTATTTATGAAAAAAATATTATTCTTAATTGTCCTTACTGTTTCTGCCCAAGCGACCTGGTTAAAGGATATACCCCAAGCCATCACACAGTCAAACGGCGTGACAATTAATTGTTTTGCTTCCGGTGATCAGTTTGCGCACAGGCTGCATGATAGAGATAATTATACGATTGTACTAAACCCAGATGATGGAGACTTCTACTATGCTGAAAAATATGGTGAAAAACTTATGCCGTCACCATATAAGGTAGGAATAGTAGACCCGGTTAATACTAACCTGGTCCCAGGCTTGAATGTGGGAATAAATCTGTATGCTGCAAAAAAAGAATTCTATGAGCGGCACATGTCGAACAGAAACGGACGTGATGCGCCCACATCTGGTAATTTGATTCAGCTGAATATCTTTATTCGTTTTGCGGATGATCCAAATTTTCCAAATAATCGCGCCTATTATGATGTTCCTTTTAATTCTACCACAGAGCCATCTATTAGAGATTATTTTCTAGAGGTTTCCTATGGCGTGCTTACGGTTGACACCTATCACTATCCGCCGAGTCTTTTTGGGGATAACACATCCTATGTTGATGATCATAATAGAGGATATTATAGCCCATATTCTACGTCTAATCCCGAGGGATATGAGACAGAGGATGAGAGGACACAAAGAGAACACACGCTATTGGCAAATGCTGTAATCGCTATCCAAAACAGTGTTCCAGAAGATCTAGATATTGACCTTGATAATGATGGGAGTGTGGACGCAGTCTCTTTCAGTGTCTATGGTAATGTCGATGGCTGGGCTGATCTGTTGTGGCCTCACCGATGGGCACTATATACGCAAGATGTTTACATTAATGGTGCAAGAGTCGGTGACTATTCTTTTGAGCTGACAGAGAGCTCTTATTTTACGCCTGGCGTCCTCTGTCATGAGTTTTTCCATGTGCTTGGTGCGCCGGACTTATATCATTATGATGGTGGTGGCGCTCCTAGCGCGGTTGGTGGCTGGGATGTAATGGAAAGCACCTCAAACCCGCCACAGTATATGAGTGCGTTTTTGAAATGGAAATATGGAGACTGGATACCAGAGATTCCGGAGATAACCTCTACCGGCGTTTATACCCTAAACCCGCTCCAGCAGCCGGATAATGTAGCCTTTAAGATTGCCTCGCCAAACAGTGAGACAGAGTACTATGTTGTTGAGTACCGGGTTAAAGAAGGAACCTACGACTCGAACACACCTGGATCGAGAGACGGATTACTTGTTTACAGGATTAATACGGAAGCAGGTAATGGGAATGCCCAGGGCCCGCCTGATGAGATTTATCTCTATAGACCGAATGGTACTTTGATAGAAAATGGTAGTTTTAGCACGGCGCCCTATAATGCGATCTGGTCACACACGGAGATCAATGATTTTACGAATCCCCAGCCTTTTTTATATAACAATGGGGACGGAGCGCCTGGTGGGCTTAATATTTTAAACGTTAGTGAGGCAGGAGAGACTATTTCTTTTACTGTTGCAATGGGCTCACCATCGATTAATTTTAATACTGAGTCAGTGGTCTTTGATATGGCGCCGGATGAGTTTAGCGTTCAGACCGTATCACTTACAAATGGAGGTGATGAGGCCACCCTGCTTATGTTTGACATCGTCGCGGCTACGCTTCCGTTTCAAAGTCCCCTAGGCGGACCAGATGGTGGCCAATATTTTTGGTCTACATCCGAGGCAGAGCCAGTACTAGGCTATAATTGGATTGATATTGAGGGGATCGGTACAAGGCTGCAGATCCCGACAAACGATCTAGCCCCTGCGCCAGTAGGCATTGGATTTAGTTTTCCATTTTTTGATGATGAATATTCAGAGTGTGTGATTAATCCAAATGGGTGGATAGGTTTCGGAAATGATAACTCTGGCTGGGATAATATTGAAATACCAAGCACCTCTGCGCCGAGACCTGCGATCATGGCAATGTGGGATGATCTAAACCCAGAAAACAATAACGGTAATCCCACTGCCTCTGGCGATATTTTCTACTACAGGGATCCGACTGGAGATTATTTTGTGGTATGGTACGATCACGTAGTTACCTGGCAGGGAAATGCGACATCAGGAGAGTTTGATTTTCAGATTATTCTGTATAGAGATGGACGGTTTGAGATGAACTATCGGGAAATGATTGGAGACGTTGGCTCGGCAACGGTTGGCTATCAGAATGCTGCTGGAAATGATGGTGCTATGATAGCATATAACTATGATTTCATTGAGAGCAATCAAAGCATATTTGTGGCCAAAGCTAGCACACCAGGTTGGCTTACGATCGGAACTCAGACAGGGGAAATGAGTGGGCTATTGCCTGGCGGGCAGTCATTCGATATAAGCCTAATGGTAAACACAAATGATTTATTAGTTGGAACCTATAGCAGCATGCTGACTATTGTATCAGATCAGGTAGACCCAGAGTCTATTCCGATTACAGTCACCGTGTCTGGAGAGAGCAATTCAATCGCGCTGCCGTTTATCGATATCAGTGGCTCTGAGACAGGAATCGTTGACCTCCCAGAAACTGTGGACCCACTATTTTCCGCTGTTGCACAGCGTTACACTCATGTGCTCGCTCCGAATGGTCATGCGGTTCCCATTATTGCACAAAATAATATCACGGACAGGCAGTTTTTACATGCTCGAAGAATTCTAAAGGAGTACCTTACAAACGTGCCCGGAACTGTCTGGGGCAATAATAAAGACCCGGTGGCAAACGCGCTGGCACTTAGTAATGCCATCTTGCTTCTTTTAAATGATGAGTCTGAATACGATAACCCAGCCCTTGATGCGCTGTTTGATGCGGGTGCAAACGGTCAGGATCTCCTGGCTACTGAGATATTTCCAGAAGGATCTTATCAGTATATGAACAGTGGCATGCGGGATGCTTCTTATGAAGAGATTTTACATTTTGTACATGGTTTTGGGATACAAAACGCTCTCCCTTCGATGCAGAGTGCGATTATGCAGGCTATGAATTATTCAATAGATAATAATAATTACATCCCACTTTCAGACCTTCCTGAAGAGGACTATGATGAAGAGTATCTGGCGATGGCTCTCGAATCGTATTTTGGTCTCTGGGCGCACGACCCAGAGGGTGACCACTGGGCCGGAGGCCATGAATACAGATATATTAACCGTCAGGAGATGATGGTTGGTGATGAGCAGGGGCACAACATTATTAAAGAGTTTTTTGGCGAGAACTGGAGATATACGGCTGAGCTACCACCCAATTTCGATGGCGGTTTCAGTATGAGCTATGTTCCCGGGCTAGCCTATACCAATCGATCAAGGTATCTAAAAAATGTTTTCATCACTGGCGATAACGATGTCAGTATTATAGGAAATGATTACGATAATAGTGTCTGGGGAAATGAAGGCTCCAATAATTTTATAGGAGGCGGGTCCAATGATTATTTTATCGGTGGAGAAGGAATAGACAGGGCTGTATTCTCTGGTGACTACGATGAGTACGCTGTTTTAATCGGGGCGGAGTGGAACGATTATATTATGAGCGTTGTTGACTTTTATATGGAAAGAGATGGTGTGGACACCCTGGTGCAGGTTGAAGAGATGGAATTTAATGGTGTTTTATATACGGTTGAAGGCTTGCTCAGTTCTGCAGACTCAGGGATATTGCCTTCTGAGTTTAAGATGCTTCCGAACTATCCTAATCCGTTCAATCCAGCGACAAATATAAAGTTTGAACTTCCTGAAGATACCCATGTTAGTTTGGTGATTATGGATCTACTAGGACGTAATATCAGAACGCTGGTAGATGGAAAAATAAATGGTGGATACCACCAGGTAAACTGGGACGGTATGATGGCCGCCGGAGCGCCAGCACCTTCAGGAGTCTATCTGATTCAGTTTAGCGCCAAGAATTATAAAAAAACCTACAAAGCACTTCTTATAAAATAATTTCACATATTTGTGAGTGCATTCCCTCGGAAGAACGTTCTAGTATCGGACGGGGAAATCTAACATATTTTCCAATTTTTATAAGTTTCACTGCTATTAGTGCGTGCAACTATATGATAACATTGAACTAAGGAGATGTAATTAAATGATAGATTTAAGAAAAAAACGATCTGGATTTACAATGATTGAGATTATGGTTGTTGTTGTTATTGTAGCAATCCTTGCTGCGATAGCACTGCCTATATACCTAGACTATGTGCAAAGCTCTTACGCTTCAGAGGCTCGTACGGTAATGTCTAACGTTCATAATGCGGCCAAAATGTATTACCAGACAAAGGGTGAGTGGCCGGGTGATGTTGAACAATTAGAAAGAGCCGGACAGCTTGACCTAGACCGCTCTACAAAGCTAAAGTGGACCTTCGAGCTTCAGCTGCCTGATCGATTAAGTGCCACGAGCACAGAAGAGATGCAAGGAGGCGCGGGCAAGGTTGTCTCGTTTGATGCGTTAACAGGAAAATTTCAAGGCTACGGTTCTCCAGAAGAGAGTCAGTAAATATGGATCTTAACGAGCTCTTAACCTATAGCGTTGACAGCGGCGCGTCTGACCTGCATCTGAGCGTTGGTTCTGTGCCGATGGTCAGGATTAACGGGACCATGAAACCGCTCAATGTGGACGTTCTGGAGCAACCAGATATGGAAAAAATGCTTCCCCAGGTTATGAGCAAGGATCAGTTAAACCTGTTCAAGGAAAAAAAAGAAATAGATTTTTCTGCGAAGCTCGAGGGTAAAGGACGTTTTAGGGTAAACTTTTTTAACCAGATCAATGGCCTGGCCGGGGTATTTAGGACCATCCCCGATACGATTAAAAGCTGTGAAGAACTTGGGATCCCTCCGTTTATGCAGGATCTTGCCATGATGGATCGTGGTCTGATACTGCTCACTGGCCCTACCGGCTCGGGAAAGAGTACTACATTAGCCGCAATGGTAGACCATATCAACAGAGAAAAAGCGTGTCACATTATTACGATTGAAGATCCTGTTGAATACTATCATCACACAAATGAGAGTCTTATTAATCAACGAGAGCTGGGTGCGAGCACGCACAGTTTTGCGAACGCGCTTCGTGCTGCTCTGAGAGAAGATCCAGATGTTATTCTTGTTGGTGAAATGCGAGATTTAGAAACTATATCGCTGGCTTTGACGGCGGCGGAAACTGGACACCTCGTCCTTTCAACACTACATACGTCCAGTGCTATCAAAGCCATCGATAGAATTATTGATATCTATCCAACGGGTCAAAAAGACCAGATCAGGTCTATGTTATCTGAGAGTTTAGAAGCGGTGATTGCACAAAAACTGCTGCCGACTAAAGATGGCAAGGGTCGTGTTCCAGCTTGCGAGGTAATGGTCTCTACTACGGCTATTAGAAACCTAATCAGAGAAGACAGAATCTATCAGATTGCTTCTGTGATACAGTCTGGCGGTGTGGAGGGAATGCAGACCCTTGATCAGGACCTACAGAGACTGGTTACCCAGGGTAAGATTGAGAGGAAGGTTGCGATGGAGATAGCCGATAATCCTAAATTATTTAAGCAGAACGTTCTCTAGTATTTTATGTGGATCAGAAAGACAAGCAGTGGAATAGGTTTTATCGAGGTCATGACCGCGGTCGTGATCATATCTATAGCCGCACTAGGAATTTTAATGGGAGCGGTTCACGCAAGGGGGCAGCTTCATGCGCTGCAGGTTAAAGAGCGAGCTACCGAAGAGCTGCTAAACTATATGGAATATTGGAAGGGTCGTATTGCCGATGGTGTGATGTCTTCATCAGAGTGGAGCGGTGACCTACAGGGAGACCAGATATACCTGTTTGGCAATGCACAGTCAAGCTATAAGGTAAAGGCAAATCTTTACTATGATATCGAGGAGTTAGACAGGTTCACAGACCATGGACCAACAGATTTTAAAAGGTACAAGCTTGATTGCTGGATCAAGTGGAAAGACTATCTACAAACACCAGCAAACAGATGGAGCAATAAGGTTGAAAAAGAGAGGAAACTCTCCACGGTAATGGCAATCTTTGATCTAGAATGATGTTCTTATCCAAAACCTCAAAAGGGATGACCCTTATCGAAATGGCTGCTGTAGTGGTTGTCACTGGTATTATTGCACTTGGGATGACCATGGGCACTCGGGGAGTGCTCCTTCACTATCAGACAGACCATGTTAGACAGGATCTTCGACAATACGGTAACAGTATCATGAGAGAGACCGTAAGAGAGCTAAACCTGGCTCAGAGGATTGAGCTCGACGGATTAAATGGCTACTCTAGATTAAAACTATACCGATTGTATAGTGATATTACCCCGTCAATGGTTATATCATGCCACCAGACCAATGGCGTCCAGTTCAACTACAATAATCCGATTGATGGTACTCTCAAGCTTCCCAACTTTGGCGCATACAGGAATAACGGACAGCGCAGTGTTTGGGTGAAGGATTTTGTGGTCACCAGCGAGCCAAGCTCAAAACCAGGACTCGCTGTGTTTAAACAGTCTTACCTGCATTTAGAACTTACTCTGGCAATGGACCAGGATGTTTTTATCAATGGCCAGACCACAACGGAAGACCACTACTTTCACCGCGGTGTGTTTATGAGTCACTCTTATATAATGAGAAAGCTTACAAATGATCAGTCTGCAATATCATAATCGAGGAAGCGCAGCCCCACTAGCAATGCTGTTTACTCTTGTTAGTATGGTATTTACAGTAGCTTACTTAAAAAATTCCTTTAATCAATCTGTGTTAGAGGAATACCGATACGCGGAGCACAGGGCTCTGTATGCTGCTGAGGCCGGATTAAATGAGGTTGGTGTTGTGATTCTTCCTCAGTTGGTCACTGAAGACACCCTGCTTTACCCGGAGGGTAAGAACTATGGGAACAATGAAAATGGAAATCCAATAGGTAAATATAAAAATATTTATTGTCACACAGAGCTTGAAGAAAACTCTACCAGAAAAATATATTATGTGTACTCTACCGGAGAGGCAACGCCCTTAACCAGTTTCGGTGACAAGGTGGACCCTATTGAGCGTACCGTGTACATGACCATGCAGGCTCAAGGGTTTGAAGATTTTATGTATTTCACGAATGAGGAAAAACCAATCGGTCCTGGGAACACGGGCACCGTTAATTTTGGTACAAACGATCAGCTAGAAGGTCGAGTTCACACGAATGGCGACATTGTTTTTAGCAGCTTTGGTTGTCCTGAGTTTTCTGGATCTGTGACGATCACAAATGAGGCCGTTGAAAATGGTGGTGGCATCGGCAGCTGGGGGGCCTGCGATGAGGGTGTTTTTGAGCAGAACGTCGACGGAGAAATGGTCAATATACTTGACACAATAGCCACGATCACATTTCCACCAGAGAACTCGGCCCAGCTTGTACGCGCGAACGCAGACTATGTTTTTGATGCCGATGATATGTTATTCAGAAGCGGTAAAAAAGACACCCTTGTGATGACAGAGATCAATTTCACTGAGAGTGGATTCTGGGCCGCTCAATGGTGGTATAATATTCCTCCTATTGGTGGCCCGCCGAATGAGTTTGATTTTACCTGGGACGGTTTAAGCCCTGCTCTTGAAGTGGACGTGTCTGGACTTCATTTTGGGCCTGATAATTTGTATATCCCTGGTGTAGGCTATGATGGTTCGTTTTTGATCCTAAGTGCGTTTGATAATTCTGGCTCTAATGTTCAGTCTACCGTGACTAATTCTATCAACACCGGTGATGTTATCCGCATATCAAACCTAAGCGGTTCAAAATCCATCACCTTTTCTACATCAAACGATCCGATACCTGTTGGAGAGGATAGGGTTCTAATACAGGTTAACCCAACCTCCATTTCCTATACATCTTCCTTGGACGAGGGTTTCCTTGATGGTGAACAGGTGGTAATGACCAACACCAGTGCATCAACCGGTCTCGCAGAAGATGTGGACTGGAATAATTTCCACTATTACCACGATCATAATGAGGATGGTTCTGACTTTTGCCCGGTAGGAGGAAGGCATCATTTTGACTTTGACTATTGGAACGCTGCTGGTTTAGCGGGTTTAAACTGTGATATTTTTTCCTGTCCCGACCAGATCTATAACAGCGAATACGTTTACATGCAGAAATTATTTTATCCGTATTCCGGGCCAACGGTGATCTATGTCAAAGGCGGCCAGGTACTGGTAAGAGGAGAGGTAGGAGGCCAGTATACTATCGTCACAGATGACTATACCGAGTACCGTAGGCATGATAACATGAGTATCGTAGACAGAGTATGGGGCAATGTATGGCTGATTGATGATATTGTTTATTCAGATTCCTATGCTAACGGAGCGGTTGTTCATCCTGAAGAAGGTGGCACAGGAAATGTACTCGGTCTGATTGCAGGGGGAAATGTTGTTATCGCCAACACAAGACCAAATGGTGCAAGAGGACAGATGTATGGATCAGACATAAAAATTAATGCAGCGATCATGGCGATGTATGGTGGATTTATATCGCACTATTGGCAGAATACCCTAACCGGCTATCATGATTGGAACGATAACCTTTCCTATGGATATATCGCGGACGGAAGGGGCGGACACCGTAACTACTATCGATCGCAGGAGGTAAACGGTCTCTATACGAATACAAATGATAAAAGAGGTGTGGTAAACCTCTGGGGATCGATTGTGCAGCAAAAAAGAGGGTACATGCTTAGAAACTATCCTGGGCCATATAACGTATCTCCGGGTGCAGGATACGATAAGAATTATCACTACGATTGGAACCTGCGTTTTAATCCTCCTCCTTATTATCCTGACCAGGTTGATGTAAACAATAATGTAATCCTTAAGATGGCTTCTTATGGAGAGTTGGAAGATGGTTCATAATAGGAAAAAGGAAATAGTATAATGTTTTTAGGTCTAGATATCGGCAGGCAGTATGTGAAAATGATTGCCATGAATAAAACCAAGGATGGTTACAAACTTTTAGATGCGGGTCACAGGCTGGTGCCAGATCCTAATCAGGCTTTTGATCCTGATAAGATTGAGACCCATCATTGGGTTATGGCTGTAAAAGAGTTGCTCCGGCAGCAGGGACTAAATCCAAAAAAAATAAAGACACTAGCCACGGGTATTAGCGGTGCATCAGCGAGTGTTAAACAGATTACTACGATGGAGATGCCAAATGAAGAGCTGGAGTCTGCAATGACCTTTGAGGCTAGGAAACATATTCCGATGGATGGTACAGATGCTGTGATAGACTATCAAATTTTAGGTTCAAATGAAAAAGAGGTTGACAAGATCGATGTCGGTCTGGTGGCATGTACGAAAGGGGTATTGAACGCCCATGTGGACCTGCTGAAAGAGTGTGGCCTCAAGCCAGGTGTTATCGATGTTGACCCTATAGCGGTGACGAATTCGTTCACCTATTTGAAAGACATGCCCGAAGATGGTCTCGCGGTTTTGCTGGATATTGGTGCCCTATCATCTAGCCTTGTTGTCTGGGGCAGTGGACAACAGTATTTCACCAGAGATCTGCCGATCGGCGGGCATCATTTTGTTAAAGAGGTTGTGGACAAAAAAGAGATAAAATATACAGAGGCCCAGGACCTTCTATATAAAGAAGGCGTCTCGCTTGTTCTGAAGAGCGAATCAGAGGATGATCAGTCAGCCCTTAGTGTAACACAGAGATCTGTTTTTGATAACCTTGTTGAGGACATTCGCAGAAGTCTCAGGTTTTACGCGAAGCAGACGGGTCAGAGTTTTTTCCTTAAAATATTATTAACAGGCGGCGCGGCAGAGACACCGGGGCTAGCGGACCTGATTAACTCAAAGCTTAGCATTGATTGTGATGTACTAGATCCTTTTGACGGTGTTGAAGGAGCCGACAGTCTGAGCATAGATAATCCTAGTCAGTATGTGCTCGCGATGGGACTTTGCATTAGGGCCGGGATGGAATAATGAAAACATATATTAAAATAAATTTAAACAAGGCCGAGAGCTCTGAGGTAATAAAAGAGCGTAGACTAGAGCAAACTCGTTGGGTAGTTTTTGGGGTATTGGTTTTTTCTTTGTTTGTGATCAATCTTAGAGTATGGATGATGGGCTTTGGGTATAACAGTGTTATCGAAAAAAAGAAGAACCAGATACAAGAGCTTAAGGAAGAGATTAGGCAGCTTCAGTCTAAGGGTAAAAATCTATCAAAAAATGATATTATGTCCTTCGCAGATCTGGAGCAAGACAGATTTCTATGGGCCAGGAATATGGAGCTCTTAGGTGAAATGACGCCGGATGATATGGCGATTACAGGAATGCGATTTAAAAGAGACAAGCTGACCATAAAAGGAATTGCTCTAACGTTCGAAGACAGAAAAGATTTTGAGATTATTGACGAATATGTTCAGACCCTGAGAGACAATAAAGAATTTTCTGAAAATTTTATTCGCATAAAATATGTTGGACACCAGAAAGTTAATGTCAGAGGGCAGAATATAATTCGTTTCGAGATTGTTGGATCAATCAGGAAAGGCGGGAATAAAGTTTATTCCTAGAGCAAATCAATGGCAGAAAAAAGAAATATAATACTCTTTGGTGCGCTTATCGTTTTAACGATATCCTACTGGCTCAGTGCCTCATTTTTCATCGGTAATAAGCCTTTTGAGATTAAAATTTTAGAGCAGGAGGAGACAGAACTAAATGAGAACCTGATCAGTGCCCAGATTCTCGCGAGTAAGCTTGACAGGGTATATACTCTGTTTCAGGAAAATCTTGCACTGTCTCAGCAGGACTCACTCGCTGAAGACGCAAGCCTACCATTTCTAAATAATCTCACGGATATCTTAGATGATTTAAATATCCAGCTGCTGGGTATAAAACCAAAAGATAGAGAGAGCAAGGGAGAATACTATAAGTCTCCATATGTGATTACGATAGAATGTTCTTATGAGGAGTTTGGAAAATTTTTAGCGGAGATTGAGCGCTCACCCCGGCTGATCACGCTCAATGAGTATGAGGTTAAGAATGGTGTTGAACGGGTAAAAACAAATATCTCTGAGGAAGATCTTATTGAACAGGTTTTTGAGCTGAACCTGGCCACGATCACTCTGGTAAAATCTAGGACAAAAGGGTAGACATGAGCGAACGATCACTTACTATATGGAAGCTGCTAATCACATTCTCTGTTCTTTCAATCGTAGCAGGGGGATTTAGTCTATATCCAAAAAATAAAAAATATCAAAAAATTATTGCGAAATCATCTAGAACATTTGGAACAGACAAAGAGCTAGAAAATGTAATCGAGTATTTAGAAGAGAGGCTGGAGCAGAGAGGCTATTATCAGTTCGGATTGGAAAAACAGCCGATGAGACTAACGAATGTGCTGACACTAGCGGATGGCAGTGGTCCTGGAAGCAGGCGGAGCCGAAGTGCTCTAAGGGTTTCTATGATCTATCAGAGCCAAAAAAGGTTTCAGGCTCAGTTGAACTATCGTGGTAAGATCTACACGGTAAGCTCTGGTGAGTCGGTCCCTAGTATTGGTGAGGTGGTCCACATTGACCAGAAACAGGTTGTTATGAAGCGAGAGAACAAGATCCTGTCTTATCCTGCTCCAGGGACAGAAAGACAGAACGCTCTAGAAATAAGCGTAGAAGATTTTAAACGAGGTAAAATTTAATGAAAGGGAACTATTGATATGCAGTCCTTAAAAAAGTTATTTATTCTGGTGCTTCCGTTACTGGTACTGGTTTATGGACAGGGAACTTCTGGTTCTTCCAGCGGGTCTATAAACAAACAGAACAAGGAAGAATTGAACCTGGTTACGGTGCACGCGGAGGATGCACATTTGCCTAGTATACTTGCTATACTTGCAAAAGAGAGTGGCTATAATATTGTCACAGACCCTAATGTGAATAGGCAAGAGAAAATATCGATCCACTTAGATGATGTTCCGATTGAACAGGCGATCAATCTGGTTGTGCGTGCGGTTGGTTTGAGCTATGAGGTAGTCGGAAACTCATTCTTAATTGCTGATCCTAAAAAGTTAAAGGAAGAGGTTGGTGTCTCCTCATTTGTGATCGAGCTTAAGTATGCATCAGCGGAAGAGGTAAAGACTATGCTCCAGGATATATCTGATCAGATCCAGGTAGATATCTCTGGAAATAAATTACTGGTGAATGCTTCCCCAAAGAAAATTGCTGAGATTCAGAATGTCGTAAAACAGATTGATATCCCCGCTATCCAGATCATGCTTGAGACAAGGCTTATTGAGGTCGCTGCGGATTCAGAAGAACAGCTCGGCATTGACTGGTCAAGGCTTTCAAAGTTTACTACGATTCTTGCTGAGAATGCGCTTGATGAGGCCACTGGTGGCTCCATCATTCCGGATGACCAGACTCTTGGTCAGAAACCAACTACGATGCCTTTTGATCCACTAAAGACTGATCTTGATGATGGCAGCCAGATTGTTCCAAGGTATTTTAGCAGACAGATGACCGCGTTTGATATCACTCTGGATATGCTTATGAAAGCGAATCAGGCTGAGGTGCTTGCAGACTCGCGTTTAACAACATTGAACGGTCGTGAGGCATCGATCAAGCTTGTTGATATTGTCCCCTATATACTGAGCTCTGGAGGAGTAGGGGGTCAGGTTCAGGTTCAGCGAGAAGAAGTTGGAATCAAGCTAGACATAAACCCTACGGTAAACACGGACGGATTTATCACCGTGAAGGTTGAGCCAGAGGTTTCAACTATTTTTGAGTTTATCGGCCCGGACAACAATATCCCCCGTGTGAAAAGCCGACAATCCTCTACCACAATTAGGGTAAAAGATGGTGAGAGCATTATCATAGGCGGGCTGCTTAGTAATGACAGGAAGCAGACCCTGTACAAGGTTCCAATCTTGCATAAGATACCCTGGCTCGGAGAAAAATTATTTACGAGTAAGAACCTGGTAGAGAGAAAGACTGACCTGATTATCCAGATTACACCTAGAATCGTTATCGATAATTATACTGGAATTATGAAAACAGATCGGATGAGATCTTTTGAGAAAAACCTTCTGGGTGAAAGCGACGCAGGTAGTAATGATGCCCAAGATGAAGAAACAAGTGACCCAGACAATAGACCAACATATAGAGGCATTTGGGATGATAATTCACCATCAACATTGCCCGAACAAATTGAATCAGACCAAGAATAAGGAGCCTGATATGAATCATAAAATATTAAAATCAGTTTTAGCAGTCTTTGTAGCTGTTTTGGTCTTTTCTGGCTTAAGCTGTGACGACCGTAAAGCGAGTAATGCTGTCGAAGAAGAAGGACTAACTCTTACGTTTATCAGCTCTCAGCCGGTTGCGAATGGTGCTACCGTGGGAGAGGCGATTGTTGGATACGCTGGTGTATATCTTATTGTTGAGCTTAGAGATGCGGATGGTAATCCTGTAAAAAATGGTCTTGTCTCTTTCAGTGCTAAGGCCAATGATCAAAATTATGGAGGCTTTGATGCCAATGTTCTTAGCACAGACTCTGATGGCAGAGCCTTTGTGACCTATTCAGCAAATGAGGGCAGCGGAGCGGTAGATAATCCATCTACTCCTAAATATGAAAATGTGGAGGTGACCGCATACTACAGTGAGAGTCTCGAGGCTTCTACCCGGTTTGATGTCTATGGTTCCAAGGACGATGTGTGGCCCTATTCCTTTAGTATGACTGATCCAAGCCCGGAAGAGATTATTCTGGCTACAGACACACCATCAAATATCACGTGCAGGCTATTAAACAAGAGTGGAACCCCGGTGAGGAATGTTATCGTCCAGATTGATGCTGGAGATAAGGGTTATATCAAGATCGATGATAATGTTGTTGACTCTGACACCACAGACAATAATGGCGAAATTAGTTTTAGTTTTCATGATAATGGGGAAGAGGAAAACATTGGGATAGCATCCGTCCGAGCTATTTTTAACCATCCGTCAATCAATGCCACTGTATCAGACACTTCTACTATTTCAATTGTCTCTGAGGTTGGCCTGGTGCAAGAGTGCACCTATGTAGAGATACCTAGCTCAGTCCCGGATCACATTGTTGTTAGAGATGGTGGCGGGATTGAGTCCACATCTATAAAGGCAAAACTTTATGATGACAATGACAATCTCATTGCAGAACCTAGACTTGTTAGGTTTGTGTTAAACCCAGTTATTGAGGGGACATATCTTGAAGAGCCTGGGGTGACCGATACCAGCGTCTACACCGTAAACGGGATAGCAACCGTATCTGTAAACAGCGGAACGGCTCCTGGTCCCGTGAGGATAGAGGTCGGCGTTGACTGCGACCAGGACGGAGAATATGAGATTAACGCGAACGCTGTGCCGGTGATTATTGCCTCTGGCGCGCCTTATCATATTGAGCCTGAGTATGATCCAAACTCGACCGAGCCAATCGGCGGCGGATTTTATAAGACCCAGTGCGCTGCAATCGTATATGACAGGTGGTACAATCCGGTTGAAGACTCTACCTATGTTTACTGGTCTATTGACCCGATTCCTCCGGACACGCTTATTGACGCGTTTGTAGAAGGAATAAGTTTTACAGCGAACGAAAATTTAGATGGTGACGCAAACTCTGGAGTTGCCTACAGCACCATCGTCTATTCAACAGATGCGATAGGAGACTTCGGACGCGTTAGAGCTACCACATTTGGATCCGATGGACCGGACGAAGGCACTGAGGCTGACTCTGTGTCTGCATTAATCAATGAAGGTGTCGGGGACGCGGCCATGTTTTTTCTTCCGGGGCAGCTCACGCTTACTGCAAATGCAACCTATCATGATTTTTCTCTTCCAACGATTACTGAAGAAGTGGCAATTACTATTACAGCAATATTGATTGATTTTTATGGTAATCCTGTGGTGGATGCGCCGATCTCGTTTGTAGGTACTGGAGTAGAGAGTTGGGGTGAAGTGTATTATGAGGAGCATCTGGATTATGGTATGGACAGTACAAATTTCAGTAATGATTTTGGAGAGGCTAATGGTTGTTTTACTTTTAGAGACTATGGTCTGGATAGGCTAGCAGGTACTAATGACATGGGTGAGGGTAACAATACGCATGATTCCTTTGACACCGATGGTGATGGTCTTCCTGATGTTTGGGAGAATTGCGAGCCTTTTATCGATTTTGGGGAGGATGGGGAAGATGGCACCCATGATGAGGGCGAGAGAAATGGTAAGTGGGACGGTTACAGTATGATAAACTGTGAGCCGATTGTACTAACGGACGAAGACGGTTATGCCAGAATCCAAGCTGTATTTCCAAGAGAGTTATGTATCTGGCAGGCTACGGATGAAGAGACTGGTATCTGCACATTTGAAGATTTTACAGCAACGATATCATCTACGCTTTTGATACCCCAGATTACAACAAGTGATCCCCTGGATATACAGCTAGTAAGAACTCAAACAACTATTGGATGTCCCTAATGGCTGCTGAGTTTAATCCACAGTTCCAGAAAATAGGGGAGATCCTGGTTCACGCTGGAAAGATTGATGAGAGCAAGCTTAATAGTGCTCTGGCAGAACAGAAAAAGTCCAATGAAAAAATAGGACAGGTATTGATTTCAATGGGCGCTATTGATGAGGATGATTTTATTACCGCATTCTCCATGCAAATGGGATACCCTAAGGCAGATAATTTTTTGCTTTTAGAGGCCGACCAGGATGCTGTCAGGTTGATACCAGAAGATTTTGCAAGAACAAATTCTGTCCTTGCTGTAAAAAAATCTGATAAAGCCGTCACGATAGTGATGGAAGATCCTGAGGATATTGCAACGATAGACTCAGTAAAACGTCTCACAGGATTAGACACAGATATTGTTGTTGTTGGCTCAGAGCTTTTAAACAAGGCGATGGACCAGCTATATGGTGAGATAACCAAAGCCGGTCAGGTAGAAGAGGCTATACAAGGAATAACAGTGATTTCTGGTGATGAGGATTCCTCTGAAGAGGTAGACCTTTCTCCTGAGAATGCGAGTGAGGAAGACGCACCAATCGTCAAACTTGTAAACCTGATACTTCAGGAGGCGATAAAAGAGAGAGCGACCGATATTCATGTCGAACCTCAAGAGAACAAGGTTAACGTGAGGATTCGTATTGATGGAGTCTTGCAGATAATTATGACACCTCCTGTAACTTCTCTAAGCGGTCTAGTCACGAGAATTAAGATATTGTCAAAGCTGAATATTGCTGAAAAAAGGCTGCCCCAGGATGGCAGATTTTCCATTAAAACAGCTTCAAAGGATATAGACGTTCGTGTATCGATATTGCCCACTGTATATGGTGAAAAGATCGTTATGAGGCTTCTTGATAAGAGCGGGTTTGATTTTAACCTTACGACCCTGGGTTTTCCAAAAAAGAATTTAGGTGTTTTTAAAAAAGTGATCAGCCAGCCCTATGGTATGGTTGTTGTCTCAGGGCCAACCGGCTCAGGTAAGTCAACCTCATTATATGCGGCCTTGAAAGAGATCAAGGATGAGAGAACCAATATTACAACAGTAGAAGATCCTGTAGAATACCAGCTAGATGGTATCAGTCAGGTTCAGGTTTTTGACGATATAGGTCTCACGTTTGGCTCGACCCTGCGTTCTATTCTCCGTCAGGATCCGGATATACTTCTTATCGGAGAAATACGAGATGCAGAGACAGCAGATATTGCCGTAAAGTTTTCCCTTACTGGACACCTAGTCTTTTCTACGGTTCATGCTAATGATGCTCCAGGAACACTAACTCGTTTACTTGATATTGGCATTGCCCCATTTTTAGTTGGCTCCTGTTTAAACCTGGTGATGGCCCAGAGGCTAGTCAGGAAGTTATGTTTAAAGTGTAAAGAAGAGTATACTCCTACTGTGGAAGAGCTCGCTCTAATTGGCCTAACAAAAAAAGTTGTAAAAAAGAAACTCTTTAAGATTAAAGGATGTGCGGACTGTAGAAACACAGGCTACCGAGGTAGGACCGCTATTTTTGAGATGATACCGATGACCAGAGAATTAAGGAAACTCGTTTTTGATAACGCGAATGAGGATGAGATTCGTCAGGCTGCGATCAAAAATGGTATGGTAACACTCCGCGATGCCGGTAACGAGCGTGTATTGGATGGGACGACTAGCGTGGAAGAGGTGCTAAGGTCAACGGTGGAGGAATTATAGTGGCCGTATTTCACTATCTAGTAAAAAATGACGAAGGCAGCAGGAATGAGGGAGATATTCGTGCTGAGTCCATGGACCTTGCTTTACAGAAGCTTACTACGAACGGTCAGATAGTCATTACCCTAAAAGAGGTTGACACAACCTTTGACTTTCTTGGGCCTTTCTTAGACGAGATCAATCTCACATTCGAAAGAATTAAAAATAGAGTTCCACTGGCAAACATTGTATTTTTCACAAGGCAGCTAGCGACTATGTTTAGCGCAGGGCTTACGCTCGAGAGAGCTATACAAGCTCTAGCTGTTGAGGAAAAGCATAAAAAGTTCAAAAAAATACTGACCGAGGTTGGGTCTAGCATACGCAAGGGGTTAAACCTGTCAGAGTCTTTAGCCAGGCACCCGGGCGTATTTAATAATCTTTTTGTTGCCATGACCAAAGCCGGAGAAGTTAGTGGTAACCTGAATGAGATTCTTGATCAGCTTGCATCTTACCTGGAAAATTTGGATGATACAAGGAGAAAGGTAAAGGGCGCGATGACCTACCCTATTTTTATGGTGATTTTTCTTGGCTGTATGGTACTGGCAATGCTCGTCTGGATCATTCCGAAATTTTCTGAGGTATATGCTCAGCTAGGTGCCTCACTCCCTGGGGCAACGAAAAAGATGATGGACGCTAGTGCGTGGCTAACAGAAAATTTAGGTTTTATGTTTTTTAATTTTATCTTAGTGTTTTTCATTGTGTTTTTAATCTCAAAAACGCAAAAAGGGGGCTTTGTCATTGACTCGATAAAACTGAAGATTCCTGTTTTTGGTAATCTTTTGAACCAGTCTATATTAAATAAATTTTGTAAGACATTTGGTATTTTAATCGGCGCCGGTGTTCCTGTGCTTGAGGCCATGGGGCTATTAAAAAAAGTTGTGGGTAATAGAGTATATGAAAAAGCAGTTGCGGACGCTTCTAACTATATTAGAGATGGTTACAATATATCCACTGCACTAAGGAGGACAGAAATTTTCCCGTCTATCCTTTTGCAGCTTGCCTCTACAGGTGAGGAGACTGGAGAGATAGATGACCTGCTAGACAGGGCCGCTGATTATTATCATAAACAGGTTAATGCGTTGGTTGATCGCATGACGACCCTTATTGAGCCTCTTTTAATTTTGTTGGTTGGTGCGGTTATTGCGCTTATGGTCGTCCTCACGTATTTGCCCGTATTTCATCTTGGGTCTGCATTACAGTCTGGTTTATAGTGGATATCATTATTACAATATCAATCTTGTTGCTTGGTGTATTATACGGAAGACTGCTTAAGTCAACCGTGAACTGGCTTAATGTAGATGGATTTCAGATAGGTGAGGGCGATTTCAAAATGGAATTATTTTGTGTTGGATCCTGGCTATGGGCATCTCTAAGTCTGCAGCCAATGGAGGGAACAATTTTTGCTCTCATTGCTGGTATTCTGTTTGCGATAAGCTGGATTGACTTGAATACGTATCAGATACCATTATTGTTCATTATTGTTGGTGCTGTTGCAGCAATCTTTGGAGTTTTATTTGGAATGACCAGCCTAAAAAGTGCTGCTTACGGAGTAGTCGTTGGATCAATTATTCCTCTGACGCTGATTGGACTGACATATTTGATCACAAAAAGGCAGGGCATGGGATATGGCGATATTCAGCTTGGTTTTATTTTAGGCATCTGGCTTGGTCCTGTGAGAATGGCGCTTACATTATTTGGTGCTTCTTTACTAAGTCTAGTTGTGTGGCTTGTTTTATCTGCTGTTAATGGATTTGAGAGAGACAGGGCGCTTCCGTTTGCACCATATTTGGCTATCGCGGGTCTTGGAACCTTCGTCGGAAGTGTTTATTTTCCCTCTTTGTTTCATTATCTAATAATATATTAGACAGATGTTTATATGTTTCGCATACTAATACTATCAATATTTTATGTTTGCATTCTACCGGCAGCGGTTGGAGATAATTCAGTCACTGAAGATTCTGGGTTTACATATTCTTTAAAAGAAAATGGTAATGGAACTGTTAGATATTTAACTCCAGAATACAGTCTTCAATCTGTTATTGATGAAGATGGTAATACCTACAAAAGACCCTCACTCTTAAATGCTAGTCAAATTTCAGATCCAGGCCAGCCAGATCTTCCTTCTAGCAGTACTTTTATCGCGATTGATCCTGCGAAAACATATTCGGTTAACGTAAATATCATTTCTTCTCGGTTTACAGATGATATAGAAATATTACCTAAAAATTCATGGGAAAATGATGCTGAAATATCTTTTAGTAAGGGTGAGGTATATAATAGTGAAGGGTTTTACCCTGAGAGTATCGCCAGTATATCAGAGCCCATGGTCATGCGTGAGCTTACTATTGTAAACCTTACCGTTTCGCCGTTTCGATATTATCCTCAGCAAAAGCGCCTAGAAGAGTTTACAGAGATCGAGATTGAGCTTGTGGAAACCGGTGAATCAGATAATACTACATTCCGGCCTGCAACAAGATCTAGAGCCTTTGAGCCTTTGTATGAATCTTTGATCGCCAACTATGCTTCTTTAGACAGAGATAATATTCCTTTCCAGAGGCCATCAATTTTGTATGTGCTGCCTAGTAATATTGGAAACCTATTGGGTACGGTTAATGTTTTAATGGACTGGAAGCGGCGTGTTGGCTATGAGGTCAACTATATCTCAAGCTCGAACATTGTGAATAATTCAAATGACCTGAAAAATTATATTGAGACAGCCTATCAGGCCTGGGAAAATCCTCCAGAGTATGTAACAATTATTGCTGATGCTGAAGGCAGCTATGACATCCCGACTCACTTTGAAAACTGGAGCGGATACAATGGCGAGGGCGACCACCCTTACAGTACGCTTGTGGGAAATGATTTACTTCCTGAAGTGTTTCTCGGAAGGCTATCCTTTGACAGTCAGAGTCACCTGCAGACAATCATTAGTAAAACACTCAACTATGAGTCCAGTCCTTACATGGGAGAGAACTGGTTCCAGAGAGCTTGCCTTGTTGGAGACCCGTCAACCTCAGGTATCTCCTGCGTGATCACGAATAATAATATTAAGGAAGTATTGCAGCTTTATGGATATAATGATATAAGAACTGTCTATGGGGGTTCATTTCCGAGCCAGATGACCAATAACCTAAGCGACGGGTTAGGATTTTTTAATTACAGAGGCTACTATGGTGTCAGCGGATTTAACAGCAGTAATGTGAATTCAACAAATAATGGTTTTATGTTGCCCGTTGCGACCGTGATCACATGCGGTACTGGCTCCTTTGGAAGTGATGAGTGCCTGTCAGAGGCATTCTTACGGGCTGGTACAGCATCTAATCCTAAAGGAGCTGTCGCCAGTATTGGTACGGCCACGCTGGGCACTCATACGATGTTTAACAATATGGTTGACATGGGATTTTACTATGGGGCGCTAGTGGAAGATATAAATTCAGTTGGTGGTGCGCTGATGGCCGGCAAGTTATGGCTATCCAGAGCATATCCAACTAATCCCAATAATTATGTATCTACATTTACACATTGGAATAATCTAATGGGCGATGCCTCTTTGCAGATGTGGACCGCCTATCCGGAGATGTTGAACGTTACGCACGCATACTCTTTAACAAAAGGAACGAACTTTATAGACATCAGTCTAACAAACAGCGGAGGTAGTCCAGTAGAAGATGCATGGGTTACAATATATAGAGAGGGTAATGTTCTTGAGTCTGAATACAGTGATAATAATGGTTTTGTTCGGATTGCTGTGCCCACTACGCAGGTAGGTGAAATACTTGTTACAGCGACAAAAAAGAATCACTATCCTTACAAAAGTTCATTTCAGATCTATGATCCAGGGCCAAGTGTGAATGTATACTCGGACTATATTACCATTAACGATAACGGCTCTGGCACTTCAATTGGTAATGGTGATGGTGTCATTAATGCTGGTGAGGTTATTGACCTTGTTATTGCGGTTTCAAATTATGGTAGTGAAGGTGCAACCGGCATTGTTGGGACCTTAACTTCTGAAAATTCTAATGTAAGTATTATTAATGATAGCTTTTCTTATGGGGAACTTGGTTCTGGTGATATTATTAACAATGCTTCTGATCCGTTTACTTTTAGTGTTAATGATGATGTCCATCATGGGGCTGAGATCAAACTACTTTTAAATCTGTCGAATGAAAGCGGATATACCTCAGTGGGCTATGTCGGGCTAATTGTTGCAGGGAAGAATCTTTATGCTGATGGCGTAGATGTAGCGGGAAGCAGCCAAGATGTACTGACAAGTGGTCAAACGTCTGCGGTTCACATAGAGCTTCACAATAGTGGCTCTACCACTGCGGTGGATATTAGTGGACAGATCACATCTGCTTCTACAGCGATTGAGATATTAGATAATACTGGAACCTGGTCATCTGTTTACCCAGGTGGATTTAGTTCTAGCTCGGGAAGTGGTAATTCTTTTCTGATAAGTGCGGTGGAGGACGTGATACCTGGAACTGTAGCTCATTTAATTTTATCTGTAAATACAGAGGACGGGTATACAAACTCATCAGTTATTCCTATACAGATTGGCATTCCTACTGTGATGGATCCAACTGGTCCTGATTCTCATGGATACTATATCTATGATAGCGGAGACATAGACTACTTGCTCGCTCCTGTATATGATTGGGTTGAGATAGATGCTCGCTATGGCGGGAGCGGAACCTACCTAAGTTCTCTCGATGATAACGGAGACAATGATGATGATGTGGAAACGGTTGACCTGCCGTTTGATTTTAGGTTTTATGGTCAGGTTTACGATAAGGTCAGTATTTGCTCCAATGGTTGGATTGCATTTGGTGATACGGACATGAGTTCTTTTAGGAATTATCCTCTACCTGGAGCAGGCGGGCCAGGGAAAATGGTTGCAGTATTCTGGGATGATTTAAAGCTGACAAACTCAGGCCGTGTGTATACCTGGTATGACAGCAATGATAAAGTGTTTATTGTGCAGTGGTCAAGAGTTAGGACATATCAAAATAATTCGACTGAAACGTTTCAGATTATTTTAAGAGATCCAAACTATTATATGACCCCAACAAATGACGGTGAGATGTTGATCCAGTACATGGAGTTTACTAACAACACTACTGGAAGCTACAGCTGGAGTCAGATCCATGGAAACTATTGTACTGTAGGTATTGAAGACCATACTATGACCCAGGGTTTGCAGTATACTTTTAATAACACATATGCAGATGCTGCTATGCAACTTTCTGATGAAACAGCTATTCTCATTACTACTCGTGGCAGCGAGATGCGTCTTGACGGTGATCTAAATACAGATGGAATGGTTGATGTCAATGATCTCCTAATCTTAATAGACCATATAGTTGCAGACCAGAGCCATTTTAATCCATTTTTGGCTGATATTAATTCCGATGGAATGGTAAATATATTGGATATGGTAAGGCTTATTCAGATGGTAATGGGTTACAACTAAAACCTGAAGAAGCTCGTTATATTATGTTATTCTCGCCCTTAATCATTCTTGGGGCACTTGCTCTAGTTTTAATCGCATCTGGCCTACTAGAATTTCGATATCATCAACTTGTTCTATCTAGCATTCCGATTCGTATTCACGTTAACGGTACAAGGGGAAAGTCTAGCGTTACCAGGTTAATCGCTGCTGGTCTAAGAGCAGGCGGTAAACGTACTTTCGCTAAAACAACAGGTACTGCGCCTAGGGTTATTGATTCAAAGGGAATAGATAGGATCATACACAGATTACGGAGACCATCGATTGGGGAACAGGTGAGACTGCTTAAATATTTCTCTAGTGAAAAGCCTGATGTCGTTGTAATGGAGTGTATGGCAGTACAGCCACAGTATCAATGGATCTCTGAACATCAGATGGTTAAATCTCATATTGGAGTCATCACAAACGCTCGACCGGATCATTTAGATGAAATGGGACCGACTGAGGTTGATGTGGTAAAATCTTTGTGTAACTCCATTCCAGTTGGAGGAACACTAGTAACTGCTGAGAATAAGCATAAAGATATATTGCAATCTGCTGCTGATCGTAATGAGTCAGAGATATTTTTCTCTGATGAATCCTCTGTATCTGAAAAGGATTTAAATAATTTTGCTTACATTGAGCATCCTCAGAACGTAGCAATTGCTCTAGATGTTTGTCATAAAATGGGTGTAGAGAGAGATATTGCTCTGAGCGGTATGCATAGTGTGAGGCCAGATCTTGGTGCTTTGGTTGTGTGGAAGCTATTAGGTAAAAAAGGATCTCTGCAGTTTGTCAATGGTATGGCCGCAAATGATCCGGTATCAACCCTGCAGATATGGAAGTTTGTAATTGACAGGTACCCGACAACTAGCGGGACTGCGGTTTTCTTTAACTCTCGGGACGATAGACCTATCAGGACAAAGCAAATGTTGGAGCTTACTTTTGAAGAGATCAAGCCAGAGCATTTTATTATTAGAGGAGACAAGATTGAGACAAAGGTCAGAAGGATGTTGCATCATTCGCCAGACACTGAGGTTAGTATATTTTCTCTAAATGAATCAATTGACAATGTGTCTGAATCTATCCTGAGTTTGCCTGATGATGTTCTAGTGTTTGCAATAGGCAACCAGGTAGGAACCGGCCAAGAAATATTACAGAAACTTTCAGAGAGTAGAGATAATGATTGAGATAAGCATTGGCATGGGAATTATTTTAAGCTTAGTTCTTTCAGAGGCTCTTGGTGTCACCGCTGGCGGAATAATCGTTCCAGGATATATTTCTCTTTTCTTAGATCAGCCTGTTCAGGTTGTGTCTACTTTCTTGGTTGCGATATTGGTCTGGCTGATTATAAAAGGATTAAGCAAGGTCATGTTTTTATATGGAAAAAGAAGAATAGTGCTGGCACTCATTCTTGGATTTTTGTTTGGATATTTATCAAGGACAATATATGTAGACACCGAGAGCATAAAAAGTGTAGCAGTTATTGGAAATATAATACCAGGCCTGATTGCAAACTGGATGGATCGACAGGGTGTGGTCAGGACATTGTCTGTAGTTTTACTTACAGCGGTGATAGTTAAGCTATTGGTAATTATATTATTCGGAGGCACTATCTTTGAATAATTACAAAAAACAGCCATTCATACCAGCTATACAGAAGACATCTACGCTTGTTGCTTTATCCTTTATTGGAGTATTCAGTCTTGTAGTAACTATAAATAGTACGACCATTGATATATCACCATCATATGATCTCAAGATAAAAGCTGCTAGCCTAATGCAAGAGTCAATGTTGTTACTAAAAAATACCAGAATGGAATCTGGTGTATTTATTGATGACGAGAATGACCCCAATGAAACTGGCCTAGTCGGAAGACCATTTAGCCTGATAACAACCGATGAGGGAGATCTTGATGCGAAGTTGACAACCTTAGACCCTAATTTTTCTGCTGGTATGGTCGAGCTAATGCTCGAAATGAGATTACAAAAAGGTGATACTATAGCAATACTTTTAACGGGATCTATGCCAGGTGCAAATATTGCGGTTCTGACTGCTGCAAATGCAATTGGTCTGATACCTATTATGATTACCTCGGTAGGAGCATCGCAGTGGGGCGCTAACCATGTCGACTTTACTTGGCTAGATATGGAGGAAATATTGTATAATAATGGCTTTATCCAGAGTAAGAGTATTGCTGCTTCTATTGGCGGTCGGAATGATATGGGTAGATTACTTAGTCCTTCTGGGAGAGAGATTATTGTAAATAATATATCGAAACATGGACTTCCGATTATTAAAAAAACAAAGCTCGCAGAAAATATTAAAGAGCGTATGAATCTGTTCGCAAGGTATAATAATATAGAAGACTATAGTGCGATGATAAATATAGGTGGCGGAGTAGCAAGTTTAGGGACAAGCTTTAACTCTAAGTTATTGCCAGCGGGTATTGTTAAAAGAGCTGATGTAATAAATATTTCACTAAAAGAAGGTGGGATTGAAGGAGCATTGTCTAAGTTTTCAAAAAAGAATGTTCCTAC